>OKZN01000026.1_pt1 | contig 80781 bp, 59 predicted proteins | sample 1609111 | NCBI WGS metagenome assembly OKZN01 (sample SAMN02675048, study PRJEB24791) | human gut metagenome, SKBSTL034 | isolation source: stool | host: Homo sapiens | place: USA
CACGGGCATTATTGCAAAATCTAAAAAGGTCAATGACACTTTGACCTTTTTGACATGATGACACTTTTACCTCAGTCGCTTCGATATCGAATTTTGCCGCTTCAATGCCTTTTTTGGTCGCTTCGATACTAAAGGTATTGCTTAAATTTGATTGTAGAAATACTTTTGCAGTATAAAATCTTTAAGTAATACAAAATGCTTTATGAAGAAAGAATTAGCTGATACAATAAACATGAAACACTTGAGTCTAAACTTTAATATTTATGAGTCCTTTGGGATTGATTGTCTTGTAGCAAATAAAGTAAGGGCTTATTATCATCTACCTAACATACGTGATGCATGAGAAATCAGAGTTTGCTTAATAATTGGGGTAAGTATTGGCTGTCTTGCTGCTATATCCCAAAAAGGTGAACTTCAAAACTACCTTTCTACAGTGAACCTCAATATTCTTCGGTATAAGACCTATTTGAACTCAAATAACTTTAATATATAATCAAATTATACGTTATCAAGATAATGGAGGATATCAATTGATGAATGTTTCCGGTGGAGATGTCCAAGCAACTATTCTTCCACGAGATTTATTGCGCAAGTAGTATTTAATATTGATTTAAACAAGTATGAGTAAATAGTAATTGCATTTAAACAAATAAATGCGATTACCCTATAAAATGGCATGTAATATGAAATTAAGACAATTCATTTCTTGTTCTGTATTTTACATAATGCTTCTCTGTTCTTCCACGCTTTTGTTTTCTTGTGAAGAAGAAGAAGAAACTTGGAATCCCCAGGATTCTAGCAGTTGGGGGTATTTTGATGGAGAAATCAATGGCGAGAAAGTGCATTTGCAGAATACAGTCTACAAAGATTACATCAATAAAGGATCTCGGTATACCCACAGTAATAAGTTTGTCGATAGTAAGTGGGCCTACTATATCAATATCAATGTACTTGATAAGAGGGATATTCACCTTAGGTGTAATTTAATGCAGTTCGAAGTAGGCACTCAGTATATAACTGCTTCAATTCCGTCATTTCAAGAGAAAGATGATTATAATGCGGTTAGTTGCTGGGCGACGGATAGCACAAATGTTTGCAATGAATTCGAAGTGAAGGCATCCCGCCCGGTCAAGTTAGAAATCACCGATATAAAATATTTCTACGATAACGATGGCAACGCCTATACCCTACAACCTAAACTGATAGAGGGAAACATCGACGCCGTGCTGTATCATGGCAATGATTCTATTTCCATCAAAGGACACTTTGAAACCAAGTGAATGCCAGCGTGAACATTCCAAGAAATTCGGAATGTTCACGCTATGACGTTATGCGCAGGCTTTGTAAAAAAGCAGATAATCCTTGTTGTATCATTTGATTTTTAGTAATTTTGTATACTTATGAAAGCAAAAGACTACTTGATAACTTGGTTATGGACATCCCTCTTGATGTACTTCTTATATGATGTGGTTTGGGTACTTGCCGATCATGAAGAGTTCAAACGTTTGTTAGAAGAAGGATGCACAATTTTATGGATTGATTTGTGCTATTGTTTTCTGTTTTCTATCTATAATTTGGGATTTGGAACTCTTCTTTTGAAAAGTCGTTTATTGTGTTTCTTTCCGAAAAAAAAGATACTCATATTGAGTGCTATTTTTCTGTTAGCCAATACCTTTCTGGCTTTTCTTGTCGAGAACCTTATAGACGTGCTGTTTGTGGATATTTCCGATCGCGAAGTTTGGGGAAATGCTTACTTGATGGGACTGATATCATCTATTCAGGCACTGATCGTAGTTGTGGAGTACTATTATAAGGAGTTAGAACAAAAGTACGAAGAGAACCGTCAGCTTGAAATGAAGTTCCTCAAGATGCAGATGAACCCTCATTTTGTGTTCAACAGTTTGAGTGTGCTGGCCGGTTTGATTGACATAGATGCCAAGCGGGCTGAGGACTATGTAATCCGCCTCTCAAGAATCTATCGCCATATTTTGGGACATATAGAGAATGATGTAGTGTCCTTAGACGAGGCATTTCAATGGTTGGACGATTACATGAATTTGCTGAAGTTGCGCTATACCAATATCGAACTGCAAGTGAAACCCATGGAAAGACGGAAGGATGAGTACATTTTGTCGCAAAGTTTACAGGTACTGGTAGAAAATGCCGTAAAGCATAATGCTATGAACCAGCATGAGAAACTGACTATAGTTGTTGAACGTAAAGAGAATATGCTGGTGGTGAGCAATAACATCATTCCCCCTACTTATAAATCGGAACAAACCATCCCCTCTTATAAACTGGGATTAGACAACTTAGCCAAAAGATATTTTGTAAAGTTTGGTGAGAAAATCAGCGTGAAACAAATCTCAGAGTTATTTACTGTTTACTTACCCATTGTAAATCAAGGATAAAACATGAAGAAAGTATTGATTATCGAAGACGAGCGCATCAGTGCCATCCGGCTTGAAAAACTTATTCACGAAATTGACTACACAATAGAAGTTGAAGGACCACTGGTGAGTGTATCAGAAGTGGTTGAGCATCTGCGCCGACACAATGATTACGATTTGATATTTGCCGACATCCGGCTGTCGGATAGCGATGTGTTTACTGCCTTTCAAGAAATCATGCCCGCCTCCTTTGTTATCTTTACTACAGCTTATGATGAATATGCCATGCAAGCCATCAAGAATCATGGTATAGACTATTTGCTCAAGCCTATTGATGAAAAGGATTTGCGTCAGGCCATCCAAAAGCTGTCTTTGGGGGTAAGGGAAAATACGGGAAAATTGCATCAGGTAATGGGGGATATGACCCATTATAAAGAACGATTGATAGTATATAAAGGAGAGGAACTTATTCCTCTGCAAGTGTCTGAAATTCTTTATTTTTCCAGGGAAGGTAAAGAATTGCTCTGCATGACAGCTGAAGGCAAGCAATATCACGTGCGTAACATGACCATGCAGGATTTGGAGGAACAACTTAACCCAGAAAATTTTTTCCGCTTAAATCGCCAGTATTTCATCCATATACGCGCTTTACAGCGAATCACTCCATTTTTCAATTCGAAGCTGAAGGTTCGCTTGTGTCATTGCCTAGATGAAGAGATACTTGTAAGTAGAGAACGCAGTGTATTATTCAAAAAATGGTTGGAGGGCTAAAATCTCTTTTATATTTAGTGAACCCTAAATAGCCTTTAATCAAAGCGATTTAAGCAGGTTTACTGGGGTTTAAATAGTGACTTTTATAGTGACTATTGGGTGTAGTGACTAAAACGAAAAACTCCGAAACACTTGATAATGAAGCATTTCGGAGTTTTGCAGGTGGTGCCACCAGGAATCGAACCGGGGACACAAGGATTTTCAGTCCTTTGCTCTACCAACTGAGCTATGGCACCTTGCTTGTTTGCGATTGCAAAGGTACAATGTTTTTTTATACTAGCAAACTTTTCGGTGTTTTTTTTACCAACAACTATTTTTATTGTAGGGTAGTCAGCTAAATCCGAATTAAATAAAGAACTTTGTCATATATAAAATTGAAATACTATGCCCTTTTCACTTGATTCAAGTCTTAGAACCGTCAACTTTGATAATGCCCTGGTTACTTATCAAGACCATGCATTTACGATGGGTACAGACTTATTGATTTTAGATGATGTAACGGGTGAGAAGTTAGAAACCATGCCGATGCAGCTGGGCTTCTTGTTACTTTGTTTTTGTACAGAGGGAGAAGCTACGTTTTCTTTAAGTGGAAAACAGCGGATACTTCATCAGGGTGAATTATTGATTTCGCTTGGTGAGCAAGTTTTTAGCGATGCCATCATGTCTGACGATTTCCATGCAACGGTTGTTTTAATGTCCCGTTCGTATGCACAAGATTGTATCGTTGGGTTGAATTATATGTGGCCCTACTTGCTCTATGTCATGCAACACCCGATTATATCGCTTTCAGACGAAGAACAATCCTGGATTATGGATTGCTACGGAATATTGCGTCGACGTTTGCTTAAGAAGTCCGGACGTTATCTGCGCGAGCCAATTGTAGCACTCACTCGTGCGTTCTATTTTGAGATATGTAACTTGCTTGACGACCGTGTGCAACAGGAGCTGCCCATTATTCAAAATCGTTCGTATGCTATTTTCGATAAGTTTATTCGATTGGTATCGCAAAACTTTAAAAAAGAAAGAAGTGTAGAGTGGTATAGCAACGAAATGTGTCTTACCCCCAAGCATTTATCGGAAGTGATGAAAGCGGTCAGTGGAAAGACTGCCGGTCAATGGATTACTTCCATGGTCATGACTGAAATAAAGACACTTCTCCAGAATACTTCGCTATCTATTAAGGAAATTGCGCAAGAAATGAATTTCCCCAACCAAAGTTTCTTAGGTAAATACTTTAAGAATATAGAAGGCATTTCTCCTACGGAATTCAGAAAGGGAAGTTTGGATGGAGAAGAAGAATAGATAAGTTTCTCCGTCACAGGCTAATCAATAAAAGCCGACTCACGTATTAGTCTCTTAATCAGTAAGAGAGTTGTACGTGAGTCGGCTTTGTTTGTACTGGTTTTTCACTTGGCCTTTGAAAGGTAGGGTGGGGCAACTACTTTCCGTAAAGTGAAAGGCTGCATAGGCGTGTCAGTCCTCCCATTCGTTAGTCAAATGAAAAAGCCTCAATCTGTTCTTTACATTTTTCCATTAACCATTTAGGTGTTGAAGTCGCGCCGCAAATTCCCACACTGTGGGCTCCTTCAAACCATTGGGAAGAAATAGCCTCCGGTGTATCTACTAAATAGGAGCGAGCGTTTACCTTTTTGCAGGCTTCGTACAGCACTCTTCCGTTAGAGCTTTTGAGCCCACAGACAAAGACTACTACATCGTGGCGTGATGCAAAGGTACAAATATTGGGAAGTCGATTGGCAACCTGGCGGCAAATGGTGTCGAAATAGCGGAAGGAAGCAGGAGCCTGTATATGCTCAGTGATGTAATCTACAATCTGCTTGAATCCTTCGAGGGGTTTCGTTGTTTGTGAGAAGAGCGCAATCGAGCGTGTGAAGTTGAGTCGTGCAGCTTCTTCCACTCCTTCTATCACAATGGCTTCTCCTGCTGTTTGTCCTACCAGTCCCAGAACTTCCGCATGTCCTCTTTTACCATAGATTACAATTTGTGGACGGTCCTCTTCCGAATAAACCTTTTTGATGCGGCGTTGTAGTTGCAATACAACGGGGCAAGTGGCATCAATAAGACAAATACCTTGTTTTTCCGCTAAAGTATAGGTGGCAGGAGGTTCACCGTGTGCCCGCAGAAGCACTTTCGTTCCTTTAGGTAATTGGGCAAAAGTATCGTGATCGATAGTTTCCAAGCCCAAGGCTCGGAGCCGTTCGCATTCACTTCCATTATGTACAATGTCACCTAAGCAGCAGAGTGAAGCCGATGTGGATAACTCCTCCTCGGCCTTGCTGATAGCCGTTGTTACACCAAAGCAAAATCCCGAGGAAGCATCTATTTCTATGTGAATCATGATGGTTGTGCGTATGAGTTAGGTTGAGGGTTTAAAGTACGTGTTGAATTTAATTTTATATTGTTCAGTCGAAAAACTTGCACCTAGAATCACGTTCTTGTAGCGCAAGTATCTGTATAACTAATATTCAATACCTACTAACCTCAGGGTATGTTATAATTGGAACTTAACGGGGACGGAAATCTTCACTGGGGTAATCCTTCCCAATTCATCAGTGCCAGGTTTCCATTTAGGCATTCGTTTAAAGGCATTGAGTATTGCCCGGTAAACTTCAACGTCAAAAGCATTTTCAACTTTGAGGTCTGTGGCATATCCGTCCGTGTCAACAATAAAGCTTAGCATGACTTCTCCTTGTTGCTGACGCTTGATGCATTGGTGGGGATAAGCGATGTGTTCATTCAGCCACTTCATGAAAGAACGTGCGCCACCAGGAAATTCTGGCAATTGGCTGACCACTTCTGTAGGAATGATTTTTTCTCTCGCGATGGGTTGGTTCTTGTCTGTGACAGATACCGTGTCCAGAATGGGGGTAAGAATCACGTCTTCGTCAGGGTTAAAGACAAAATCGCTCTTTTTGCCAACGATGGCCGATGGAATGTCTGCGTCAACGATTTTGGGGATCGTTTCCGTATTGCCTATAGCATGTTGTCGTACAGGGGGAATCATGCGTGCGGTAGCAATAAACTTCACCTTATACCCTTGTTTCAGTTCTGAACGCCGCAATTCGTTAAGCGCCTGCTGTGCTTCTTCTACACTTTGCAGGATGCGATGTCGCAAGTAAAGTGCCGTGCCAGCCAAACTCAGTAATATAAGAAGTAGACCACCGAAAATACACAGCAGGGCGGCACGATATCGTTTACCAGTCTGTTTTCTCAGCTGGTAAGCTCCATATTCGTGATTGCGATTTTCGAAAACCACATCACACCATTCCTTAGATAATAATTCGGATGAGCGCACGTTTTACTTCTTGTTTGGGGCAGATTATAACTGCGGCTTGATTGGGAATAGGGGGCTCTCTATCAGGAAGTTAGGCCCATTGAAGCCCTCCTTTAAACGGAAGACAAAGGTACTGCTAAATCTATTTTTTATAGTAACTTTGGCCACAAAAAAAGACAGCAAACATGAAATATACCTTACTCAGTCTGCTCCTTGTTGCGACATGCTTTATGGCTCGTGCACAGGAATATTCATCCTCCTTCAATGCACTCAGACTGCCTGTTTCGTCTCACGTAGCAGCACTTGGTGGGCAGCATATTTCGCTGATAGATGATCATCCAGCTGTCGGATGGAATAATCCTGCACTTAGTGCAAATGCAAGTGACCTGTCGTTAGGTTTGAACTTCATGACTTATTTTTCTGGTAGTTCCTGGATGGGTGCACATTTTGTCAAAGCATTGGGCGAACGCCATAGCCTGTCTGTGGGAGCGCAGTACATGCATTATGGTTCAATGGATGAAACTGATGCCTTGGGTAATACGATTGGCAAGTTTAATGCCAAGGATATTCTGATTGGCGGAGGGTATAGCTATTTGTTGTCCGATCGGTGGTCGGGTGGAGCTAATCTGAAATTCTACTTTTCTAACTTGGCAGATTATTCCTCCATCGCTTTTGCTCTCGATCTAGGGTTGAATTACTTTGATGAAGAGAATGATTTCTCTCTTTCTGCCGCTCTTCAGAATTTAGGAACACAGGTGAAGTCGTATGACGATGGACTTCGTACCCATCTCCCTTTGACACTTTCTCTTGGTTTTTCGAAGGGGATGGCTCATCTACCCATTCGTTTCCATGTTACTCTGGCCGATATAACGCGTTGGAAATCCAGTTATTTCGTATATCCAGATAAAGATGAAGCCAATAACGGTAGGAATAAAAGCATTAGTTTAGGTACGCGAATGCTCAATCACTTAGTGGTCGGTATTGATGTATTGCCCACAGATTATTTGTATCTCTCTTTAGGTTATAATTTTCGCCGAGCTTACGAATTAAAGGCAGCCGGTTCTTCCCATTGGGCTGGCATCTCCGCTGGTGGTGGCGTACAAATAAAGCGTTTCCAGTTGGGCATCTCTTATGCACAATACCATCAAGCCGGCAATTCACTCCAATTCAATGTTGGTTATACCTTATAGGTGGGTGTTGAAAAAAGTACATCCCATCCATTCAGTCGAATTATTTATAGTTACAATCAATCACTCCATTTTCCCTATTTAAAGCGCTCTCTCATGAAAAAGATAATAGTTGCTATTGATGGTCACTCGTCTTGTGGAAAGAGTACCATGGCTAAAGACCTCGCTCGCGAAGTCGGTTATATTTATGTTGATACGGGTGCAATGTATCGTGCCGTCACCTTGTTTGCACTTCGTCGTCAGCTATTCCAAGCAGATGGTAGTGTATGCGCCGATCGTTTGCAGGAATTGATGTCTGAAGTAGAAGTCGGTTTTCAATTAGACGAACAAACTCGTTTGCCCCAAGTTACCTTGAATGGGGAAATCGTAGAGCAAGAAATTCGTGGTCTGGAAGTAAGTTCACATGTAAGTCCGATTGCTGCACTTCCTTTTGTTCGTGAAGCCATGACCCATCAGCAACAACGTATGGGCGAAGCCAAAGGTATTGTGATGGATGGTCGTGACATCGGCACTGTTGTCTTTCCGCAGGCAGAATTAAAAATCTTTGTGACCGCTTCAGCCGAAGTGCGTGCGCAGCGTCGTTACGATGAGCTTACTCAAAAAGGACAGGCTGTCAGCTATGAGGACATTCTGCAAAATGTTATCGAACGTGACCGTATTGATTCAACTCGTGCAGTAGCTCCATTGAAGCAAGCCGACGATGCCTTGTTGCTGGATAATTCTTATCTCACCATTGCCGAGCAGAAGCTGTGGTTGATGGAGCGTTTCCGCGAACGCACACAGGATTGAGGCCGCATAGATTTTCTGCTATATATATATATTCGCATGACTAACCCCAATAATCCCATACATTCTATGCTCGATAAAATCAATGCTGCCCTCGAGGCTATTTCCTATCCTTCTCAGCCCCAAGGGTTGTACGAACCAATTAGTTATACGCTTTCCATGGGAGGCAAGCGTCTTCGTCCTTGTCTGTTACTTCTAGCATACAGCCTTTATCGTGAAGATGTAGAAAAGGCCCTTCCTGCCGCAATGGGCATCGAGACCTATCACAACCATACGTTGCTTCACGATGACTTGATGGATCAGGCCGACATGCGTCGTGGTCATCCGACTGTACATAAGAAGTGGAATGAAAATACGGCGGTATTGTCAGGCGATACCATGCTCATCATGGCTTTCCAGCATATCATGGCTTGTAGCTGTTCCAAACAAACGGAAATGTTGCAACTTTTCGCACGTACTGCACGCGAAGTCTGCGAAGGACAACAGTACGATGTGAACTTTGAAAGCCGTACAGATGTGACTGAAGCCGAATACATAGAGATGATTCGTCTCAAGACCTCCGTACTTTTGGCTTGTGCGGCTCAGCTTGGAGCTTTGGCAGCCGATGCTCCTCAAGAAGATGGGGTCATTTTGTATCGTTTTGCCGAAAAAATAGGGTTGGCCTTTCAGTTGCAGGATGATTACTTAGATGTGTATGGCGATCCCGCTGTATTTGGAAAGAAAATCGGGGGAGATATTCTTTGTGGTAAGAAGACCTTCCTCTTGATCAATGCATTGCAACGTGCCGATCAATGCACACGTGAACATTTACTCTCACTCTTGGCAGACACGACGCTTGTCCCGACTAAAAAGATTGAGGCGGTTACCGCCCTTTATAATCAGTTAGGCATCGCTCAGCTCACGATCGATCGCATCGAAAGCTTTTATACTGAGGCCTATCACGAAATTCAGCAATTGAGTTTGCCGGCAGCTCAATGGAAACCCTTGTGGGATTATGCTCAATCGTTGCTGGGACGCAAGAAATAAATCTCGTCACAATGACCTTTATAGATACGCATACACATTTATATACGGAAGAGTTCGATGTTGATCGTACCGCCGTTGTAGAACGCGCCCTTGCTGCAGGGGCGCGCTTTCTGCTTTTACCTAATATAGACGAAGCATCCCTCGCTCCGATGTTGGCTCTTTGCAAAGCATATCCTGCCAGCTGTTTCCCCATGATAGGTTTACATCCTACCGAGTTACCCGATGATCCCAATCCCGTACTTCAGCGTATGGAACAGTTGCTTGCCGATGCTCACCATCCTTTTATAGCGATTGGTGAAGTAGGAATCGACCTTTACTGGGATGCCCAACGCCGTGAGGAGCAAATCGAGGTTTTACGCCGACAGGCAGCGTGGGCCATACGTTATGACCTTCCCTTGATGATTCATTGTCGTTCGGCCCATCGTGAGTTGGTCGATACCTTGCTTCCTTGGGCAACTCAGCTTACCGGTGTCTTCCATTGTTTTGGAGGTACAGCAGAAGAGGCCAGCGAATTGCTGACCCGCTTCCCTGGTTTTAAGTTGGGTATTGGTGGCGTATTGACCTTCAAGAAGTCAACCTTGCCTGCCGTGCTGCACAGCACGGTTCCGCTTTCGCGTATAGTGGTCGAAACCGATTCTCCCTATTTGGCTCCCACTCCTCATCGTGGTCAACGCAACGAGTCTGCTTATGTCCCTCTTATTTTAGACAAGTTGGTATCCATTTATGAGCAGCGTAGGGAAGAAATAGAGGAGCAATTGCTCCGAAATACCCTTGAAATCTTCAAAAGATTACCTCGTGAATAAAAAAACTTCGCGAAACATTTGGTAGTTTCAGAAAACGCCCGTATCTTTGCATCCGAAATCAGATGAGACATGCGGACACAACGCAAATCATTCTGAGGAGAGATGGTAGAGTGGTCGATTACAGTAGTCTTGAAAACTACCGTACCGAGAGGTACCGGGGGTTCGAATCCCTCTCTCTCCGCAACAAACGCTGAAAATCAGCAGATTGCAAAACAAACACCCAGTTTTACACCCAAGAATGTAAAGTCGGTGTTTTTGTTTTATTTAAGATAATACAACCACTACATAATAAAAGAGTAGCGATATTAAAAGAATCCGATGAGAAAAGACTAATATTTATCTATCCATTCAGTTTGATTTTTCAGGACTTTACATCGTCCTGAAAGTATTTGTTATTGTATTCCAACGTCAGGAGTGGATTATAATACAAGTTTTTTGTGTGGATAGAATTTCGTTTTGCTTAATGTACGAAAGTACTTATCTATAAACGCATGAAATATTAGCACAATGAATCATTGGAAATCAACTTTGGCCGTGATAGGAATAGGCCAACTCATATCTATTTTAACAAGTACGATTGTTGGCTTCTCCATTATTTTTTGGATTAGCAACGAATTTAAATCCCCGACAGCTTTATCTCTGGCTATTTTAGCTGGATTTTTACCACAATTTGTATTAGGCTTGTTTGCCGGGGTCTATGTTGACAGATGGAATCGAAAGAAAACGATGTTTTATTCGGACTTGTTCATCGCGTTCTGTACCCTATGTCTTTTTATTGTGATAACCAAGGGTTATAAAGACCTTTCTTTTTTTTATCTATTGACTGCTTGTCGTTCAATAGGCAGTACGTTTCATGCACCTGCTTTACAGGCAAGCATCCCTCTACTGGTTCCCAAGCACCATCTTGTCAGGGTATCAGGTTTGTACCATTCCATTCAATCCTTCAGTGAGGTGATAGCTCCCGTTGTAGGGGCAAGCCTCGTTGTTTGGCTTCCCATACAGTATATTCTGCTCATAGATGTGATCGGAGCTGTTGCTGCTTGTCTGACCTTACTTTGTGTCCAGATTCCTTCTCTTCAAAAAACGAAAGTTCTTCCAGATTTCAAAAAAGAACTGACGGAATGTTGGCATACCTTGCGGCGTACAATGGGCATTTTGCCTTTATTCGTATGCTTTACGCTGGTGACTTTTGTCCTTATGCCTGTTTTTACGTTATTTCCTTTTATGACGCTTCTGCATTTCAACGGAAACATTTTGCAAATGGGAGTTGTGGAAATGGGTTGGGGCTCAGGGGCATTGTTGGGCGGTTTAGTACTTGCCTGTAAGGCTTTGAAAAGCAAGCAAACATTAGTGATGCATACGGCTTATGTGATATTGGGATTGTATCTGATTAGCGCCAGTTATTTACCATCAAGCGCATTTATAGGTTTTGTTTGCCTAACATTTACAGGAGGCATAGCCTATTCCATTTACCATGCGCTTTTCATCGCTATTATTCAGCAGAACTTGGCTTCGGACATGCTTGGACGGACTTTTTCTCTCATCTTTAGTTTGAGTACCTTTCCATCAATGCTGGGTATCGTAGCTTCAGGATATTGGGTGGAAGCATGGGGTATCACATCCGTCTTTATGATCAGCGGATGGGTTATCTTTCTGATTGGAGTGGGTGCAAATTTTATTTCTTCAATCAAGCAGTTGGATAATTACGCATAGTATTATTTATTAAAGAATTATTATATGACAAAGAAAGAACACACTACGATTACAGAGTTATTTCAAGTTTTGGACTTGTTGGAAAGCCTGGACATGCAGTTTTGGTTGGATGGAGGCTGGGGAGTGGATGTCTTGTACGGACAGCAAACCCGCTTGCATAGAGATATTGACATTGATTTTGATGCCAATTATACAGACCAACTCCTTGATCTTTTGCAGGAGAGAGGATATCAAATTGAAACAAATTGGTTGCCCACCCGTGTGGAACTGTATAGCAAAGAATTAGGCTATATTGATATCCATCCTTTTGTCTTGAATGCGGACGGCACTTCCAAACAAGCCGACTTGGATGGAGGCTGGTATGAATTTCAACCGGACTATTTTGGAACAGCAGTCTTTGAAGGCAGAAGCATCCCTTGCATTTCTGCAAAAGGGCAACAAGTATTCCATTCGGGCTACGATTTAAGAGAGAAGGATATTCACGATTTATCTATAATTAAACAATGTATAACAACAATGAGCCTAACAATTAGATAAGAACAAGAAAATGACAGAAAAACAAATTGTCTGGTATATCTTACTTACAGAAGTAAAGATAGACAGTGACACCCAGTCTGTCACATCCCTGAGTGTAGCTCCATTGGCAGTCTTGCCGGAATTCCAGCGTAAGGGAATTGGGGGGGATGTTGATTCAGTAAGCCCATCAGAGGGCAGCACTTTTGGGTTACGGCACAGCAGTCGTATTGGGGCATAAAGAGTATTATCCTCGATTTGGCTATCGCAAGGCTATCGATTTAGGAATTGAATTTCCTTTCGAAGTCTCTCATGAATATTGCATGGTGGCTGAATTAATACCTGGAGCTACTGAGAATGTGAAAGGTATGGTTTGTTATCCAACTGACTTTAAATAGTTTAACAAGTAAAATTCATTATATAACTCGGACTGGGTATTTCAATTTCCCAGTCCGTATTCTGATAGTACTTATTCAATTGGAAGATTGTGTTGCTTCAAGAATGAAAGTTTATCCCAATACCCTCTTTGAAAGACGATTTTGTTATCTTTTACATGAAAAAATCCGCATCCACGAAGTCCAAGAGAGTCTTTCCATTCCATGATAGCCCATTCGCCATCTTCAAAAATATTTTCCACCATACAAACCATTTTAGCAGTGGCAAATTCATTCACAAACATTTTGTAGATTGATTCTTTACCTATTATTGGTTCGTTTGCGACTTGATGATTTACTGCATTAGTAGCATACAGCTCTGCTATATGATAAGCATCTGCTTTGTTAAAGCAATCTATCCATTTTTCCAAAACTTCTTTAGGCTTCATTTTTTATAAATTCTTAGGATTTTGATTCTGTAATAAAAACAATCTGTTTGGATGCATAGATACTTGATTTTATTAATAATAGGCTATTCTATATTCTAAATCCTCTGGATTTTTGCTCTCTCTGCACCGAGTTACGTAGATTCTGCTGTAACTTTTCCCATTGTTCCTTAAACCATTGTACTATGGGTTGTCGGTTTATGGTCAGCATAAGCTTACCACTATCCATCGGATGTTTCTCAACCCTAAAAATATCATTCTTGATGTCAAATTTCCACCTGTGTTCTTCGGAATAAATTTTGCCACTACATTGTATGGATTCTTTCTTTGTCAAGAGGTTTTCTATCATGTCTTTGGTAAACCCGATAACAGCGCATAATTTTTCCATTCTCAACATCTCTTTGAACATGGGAAACCATTTGTGGGCTTTTTCAAGCAAGGTGCTCAATCGTGATATTTCCTTGTCTTTGGCTTCAAGTTCTTGATTATGTATTCTTTGAAGATTACGAATTTGTCTGCTATGCTGTTCCTGTATTTGTTGTATCTGAATTTTTAATTCATCAGTAGCTTTGTCCCGTTTGGTAATTTCCTGATGTAGCTGCTCGATGTGATGTTCCAGTTCTTTCAGCTTACCGCTTCCGAAAAGAGAACCTACACCGCTTGCTATGGCGGTAGCAGCATTGGTGGCTGTTTTCTTTAGTTTGTCCGTGCGTATCTCTGCTTTTACCTGTTTGAGTTCCTGTTCGGCAAGGCTTACTTGTTGTTCCTTGTGTCGCTTGGTTTCCTCTATACGTTGCAGTTCGGCTTTCTGCTTCTCAATGATGAAATCATTTCGTTCCAGATGCTCTTTACCTGTGACAGCTTTTGCCTGTCCACGTTCCATCAGGAGAATATCGGAAGCAAGGGTCTGCATGGTTGCCATATCCTCGTCATTGAGCTTTCGGCTCTTTCCAGTTTCATGGTTCATCCAGTCGAATACGACATGAGCATGATAATTTGGTTTGAACCATCTGTTACCGACTTGGAAGCTCTCCTTGTCTTCTGCTTCCGGCTGACCGTTCAGCCAATGCCCTTCGTCTTTATGCAGGAAAATCTGTAGCGGAGTGATGCCCCAGCGTCTTTGGCACTCTTCACCGAATTTGCGTACATCAGCCAGTGTGGTGTCCGGTCTGATAAGCAATACTCCTTCACGGATGGGTGAGCATCCCGCCACCTTGATAATCTTTCCATTCTTTCCCTTGCGTTCCCTTTCCTTTTCCTGCATGGCACGTCCGGTCTTTTCCTTGACCATTTGCTTGATATTGTCATAATGAGTTCGCAGTTCGGGAGTGCCGAAGTCGGGATTTATCCACTGTTCGTTATCGGTGGAAAGTTCGGGAACGACATAGATTCTGGACTCCCCGATATTACGCATATACTCGGCAGTCCTTCGGTTGTGTGCCTCGCTCGATGCGATGTTGCAAGGCTTGATATGTATGCTTGATTTTGTTGCCATAGCTTCTTTCCTTTGTTTACAATTGATTTACTTTGCTCGCTTTCGCAGAGGGGTTCTTAGGGGTAACCCATAAGCGGAGATTGCAAAGAGAGGGTCACTCTTTGCTCGGGGTTCTCAGGGGTGAAACGCCCTGAGTGGGTCATTAGGGCAAAGCCCTAATCCCCTCGGGAGAGCCCACAACTACGAAAGCGAAGCGTGTAGTTATAGTGGGCTATAACCGAAAGCCGTTTTTCTTTTTCGGTGGTCGGCTGTGCGTTTCCTTTGCAGACCGGACTTGCCTGTTTCTTTCAGTCTGTTTCTGTAGGTATTCGTTTAAGTCCTTGCATCCACTGTAGGTCTGTGAAGCATCACGGATGTATAAGTCCCTGCCGTATTCCATACGAATTTGTTGGAGTGCTTCCATTCCTGCACGGTCATTGTCAAAGAAACAATGGATGCGCTCGTAGCTCCCCAAAGGATAGAGGGCTTTGGAAATATTGGCTACGGAGTTCAGCACCATATAATCTTGCCTGTCCAGTTTGGGATATTTCGGACAATTCTCCAATCTCAAAGTAAGGAATGAAAGATAGTCCATAAATCCCTCGAACACATAACACGTTTCCCTTGCTGTTCCCGGCTGTTTGATATGGGAAATTTCCTTTGGGGCGATGCAGCCCTTGAAATAGCGGTTGCGGATTTCATATCCACCCGAACCATTGGGAAAGGCGATGGCAAAGTACCGCTTGCCGTTGTGAGTGAAACGTGCTTCACTACATTCTCTTTTCGCCAGTTCTATGTTAATTTCTCTACCTTGTAAGTAGGCAAGCAGGGCAGGAGATGATAACGGAACTATTTCCAACTGTTGGAAGCTCGGCTCGGAAGAGCTTTGCTTGCCAAAAGAAAAAGATACCGGGTGTACATGCGGTGTCTGTTCCGCAATCTGCTCCAGCAGGTAAGGTACATGGTCGGTAGCATACAGGTGTGCAGCCAGTTCAATGATACCGCCCCCTTTCCCTAAACCGAAGTCGTACCACTGGTTGCGTTCGGTGTTCACTTTGAAGGAAGCCTCTGTTTCTTCCCTCAAGGGAGATTTGTACCAAAGGTTGATACCCTGCTGTTTGACGGGTGAATAACCCAGGCTGTGCAGGTAGTCAGCCAGATTGATTTGTTTTGCAGTCTCGATGTTCATAAGGATATCGTTTTTAGTGAGTACTTTGATTATTTCTTTTTTTGCCCGCAACTCTTAAAAGTATGCGGTCTGTACAATCACTTCACTAAACTCCTAATATATAGACCCCCGGAATAAAGTGAAGCGATTAGTCTGTTTCTGAAATCACTTCACTAAATTGTCGTATATATAGGATACGGGAATAAAGTGAAGTGATTTTTGATGTAGTCGGCTAATAGTGGTAATCAGGCTTGAAGGAATACTTCCTGCCGTTTTCCTGCACTATCATCCGTTTGTTGCGCAGCATGGTGATAAGCGTCACTGCATTCTGGTGATTCAGCCTAACCCCCTCTGCCAGATAAGTCTTGATTAAGGTATCTTCCAGCTCCTTGTAGCCGTATTCCTCTTTCAGTGCAAAAGCGGCTTCCAGTGCGGCACGGTGCTGCGGTTCTGAAATATCCTTGTAAGGGTCAAACTTTTCCACCGAGGGTCTTCCCGGCTTCCTTGCTTCCGGCTTGTAACCTTCCGCAAGTTCGGGCAGGGCTCGGTCGTTGATGCGGAATGCAAAAGGCTCGAAATCCATCGCCCGGATGTGCATGGCGGAAACATGGCTGATGTCGCTGTTTCCCTTGTCCTTTTCCACCAGCAGGACTGTTTCCGCCTTGTTGTTCAGTTCCGTACCGATGTGCCCTCTTGCGTTCTCATCCCCCTTGTTCTGATGCAGTATCGTATGGATATGAATCTGCCTGTCGTCCGTCCATTGCATCAGCTTGGATATGATGCGGGTGGATTCACCGGGGCTGTTGATGTCGTAGACCATATCCCGGATGCCGTCTATGATGACCAGTCCAATATCCGGTGAGTGGTAGATTGCCTGTTCTACAATGCTGATGCGCTGTTCCGGGGTGTATTTTCTCAAAGCGAGAAACTCCAGATAACCGCTGTCCCTGTCGTCGGGCAATCCTGCCATCCGCAGGATCCGCTTCATCACTTTCAGGCAGTGGTAGGGGCTTTGCTCCGTATCTATATAAAGCACTTTCCGCTTTTCCTCGGGCAGTTCAGCCGCATATCGTAACACGGTACCGTTCTTCAATGCAGCGGCTACGATAGCCGATACATTGAAGGTCTTCTTGCTCTTGGCTTTGCCGATGGATGCGCTGAAATTGCCCAGCGTCCCGATGACAGAGCCGTGTACTTTCAGAATTTCGGGGGCTTTTTCGTAGCATCTTGACAGACTTAGCCGGGATTCCTGCCAGAGGATAACGGCTTGTTCGGGTGATATTTCTTTTATATAGTCCATAATCACCTCCTTTATCTGCGTCCTCCGGTTTTCTTGCCAGCCAGTTCCAGCGCCAGTTCTGCATCCACGATAATCTTGCGTCCAATCTGGGTAATGGCTTTGTCTATCTTTCCGCTTTTCTTGATGCGGTTGGCTGTGGGCAGGCTGCACCCGAAAAGCTTGGCTATGCCGAGTATGCCGTACACGTACTTTCTTTCCGTGTCGGTGGTCGGCTGAGGTTGCGCCTCTGCCTGTACCGAAGCGTGTCTGCTTAGAAAAAGGAACTCTTCGCCTGTCATCTGCCAGACGGGTTTCACTAACAGTTCTTTGAGGTTGTTCATCGTCCGTATGATTACTTGTTTGACAATAGCCCTGCGCACAGGCTGTTTCTTCTGTTCTCGAACGATGCAAAATTAGGTAGGGTTTTGAGTGGTAAGTATGTGGATGATATAAACGGATTGCTTTGTTATATCGCTGAATATCAGGAAATAAAAATACCACTCAAAAATTATTTTGAGTGGTATAAGTGGTCATGTCGTAAAATATATTGGAATATCACGGGTTATCGGAATATTCCGTCCATTTCCTTGGCGAACTTTTGGTTGGGAATACTGGGTAAATCGGAGACGGGTTCCCTGTACTTGGACTTGTAATAGTCTTCATCAATATCCAGGTGTTTCAGGATGGCTTCCTTCCATTTGTCCTTATCCTGCTCTGGCAACTGCTCCTTCATCAGGGAAATCAGATAGCATACCCGTATCTTTTCCCTTGGCTTTATTTTCAGTACGCACTGGCAGGGATGCAGATTCATGCAGGCATAGAAATCCGGTGCGGTAATGTTTTCAAACTGTTCCCCTGCACAAACTTCATGAATGAGGGAAATCAGTTTCATGCTGAAATATTCAGGCAATCCGGCAGTCGTAGCTGTAGTCGATGCGGTTGTAGTTTCAGCTTCCGGCTGGCTGTCTGTACGGCTCTGCCTGTCTGCTTCGTTCGGTTGGCTTTCTTCGTCCGGTACATATTTGGTCAGGATGCCCATGAAGTGTACGCTAAGCAGGTAGATGTCGTCGCAACGGTTTTTCATGTATTGCCGGGCTTCTTTCCAGAGAAGGGTTTGCTGCTCATAAAGATGCTCCAGCTGGGCTTTCTCCTTTTCATATTCAGCCTTGCAACGCTCATATTCTCTTTCCGCCAGCTTTTCTTCTTCGGGTGTATGCTCTCGGTAGCCGATGGAATCATAGCGGTTGTTGGCTTCGTTCATCGGTTTGCGCAGCCTGTTTACCACTTCCATCTCTTCTTTGATGGTTTCCTTGTAGCTGTCTGCGTATTGGTTGCATACACGTATGATCACTTCGTCATGGGGAAGGCGGTAAGCTTCATAAAGCCGTGTGTATTCTTTGACTTCCTTTTTCAGGCTTTTCAGCAGTAGGGTACATGGTTCTGGCGGTGTATGAAGCACCAGTTCAAGGATAGCTTGTTCAAAAGCCTTTATATCGCTCCATTCCGAGTAGAAATCAACGATGAATTTCTGCTTTTCAAAAGAGAAAGTATGGCTTACAATCCAATCTTTGCTGATTCTGTTCAGCTCTCCGTATTGAGGAATGAGGGTTGTTATCGTTTTCTGCATGGCATACTCTTATTGTTTAGGGTCCTTGTCAAGGAAAGAAGCCAGTTCTTCTTCCACTTCTTCTACGCTGGGCAACGCTGATTTCAATTTCTCGGGAATTGCCTTGCTCAATTGGTAATCGCTGATGCCGATGGGCTGGTCATAGCCGGAAAGGGCATACTGGGCAACCACTTCGTCCTTCCCTCTGCACAACAAAAGACCGATGGTCTTGTTGTCGTGTTCCCCTCTCAACTTATCATCCACCACGTTGATGTAAAAGTTGAGTTGTCCGGCATATTCCGGCTTGAAAGGAGTGGCTTTCAATTCTATGACAATATATGCGTGCAACGGAATGGAATATAGAATCAGGTCGGCAAAGAAATCGCTGTTTCCTACTTGGAAGTGCTTCTGCCGGGCAACGAAGGCAAAACCGTTGCCCATTTCCAACAGGTAGCGGGTAACGTGTTTTACCAGTTGTTCTTCAATATCCCTTTCGTCTGCTTTTTCTTTGGCTCCTGCCAAATCAAAGATGTACGGGTCTTTGAGCAGGTAATTGGCAAGGTCGCTTTGTGGAGCCGGAAGTGTGGTCGTGAAATTGTTTACCTTGTTGTTGCTGATTTGCCGGCTATACAAATCACTGTCAATCTGTAATTTCAATACATTGCTGCTCCATCCCATTTCTACAGACTGCTTCATGTACCAGTAGCTTAGACCTAAAGGTAGCGAACTGTCAAGTATAGTCATTTGGCTTGTCCAGTTTATTTTGGCTATAGGAGAGGTCAAGAAAATTTCTTCTATTTCCCTGATTCCCATCCTGTAAATGGCAGAAACGGTTTTTCCCACATCTTCAAATTGCGCAGGAATCTCCTGCGTTATTGCTAATGATTGACAATCAATAGATTGTATTTGCGCAGTAAGTTCCTGCGTAAATTGCTTGTCATTCAGTTTCAATACTTCATTGGTCACACTCTGTATGGTTGGGACAGATAGTCTTGCATCCGTTTCTATGAAACTTTGCAACGCTCTTAAAGGATATGCCTTTGCAAACTGGCACATATAGGTGAGGTTACGTTCCGAATATCCTTTCTTTTCAGGGTAATGCAGTCGGATAGCCTTTGCCAACTGCTTGATGATTTTGCTTCCCCATCCGTGCAGCTGCTGGTGATAAAGGATGTAATTGCCTACCTTCCAGTAATGGAACAGCATTTGTGCATTGGCTGCAACAATCAGCCTTACTTGTGCCTGTTCTATTTCCGAACCGACCGCTTGAATGAATGCATCAAAATTCGTTTTTTCTATGTTGGATTCCTTGTTGTTCATATTGTGATGATAATTTCTACAAATATAGTCATTGGTAACTATCTATGAAACTGTTTGATACTTTTATAGTTGATTAAACTTGTTCATGGCATTTGCCTTAATATCATCCGCTATGTCAATGTAGGGTTTCATAGCCTTGTAGTCGCTGTGTCCCGTCCATTTCATGACTACCTGTGCCGGGATTCCGAGAGCCAGCGCATTGCAGATGAATGTCCTTCTTCCTGCATGGGTACTGAGCAAAGCGTATTTGGGTGTGACTTCATCAATACGTTCATTTCCCTTGTAGTAGGTTTCCCGTACAGGCTCGTTGATTTCTGCCAGTTCGCCCAGCTCTTTCAGGTAATCGTTCATCTTCTGGTTGCTGATGACGGGCAGAGCCATGTAATTCTCGAAATGGATGTCCTTGTATTTGTCCAGTATGGCTTTGCTGTATTTGTTCAGTTCAATCGTCAGGCTGTCTGCAGTCTTGACTGTGGTTATTTCGATGTGGTCGGACTTCACATCGCTTCTTTTCAGATTGCGAACATCCGAATACCGCAAACTCGTAAAGCAGCAGAACAGGAAAACATCACGCACACGTTCCAGGTATTGCTTATCCTTGGGTATCTGGTAGTCTTTCAGCTTGTTCAGTTCATCCCAAGTCAGGAAGATTACTTTTTTCGAGGTGGTTTTCAGTTTCGGTTTGAATGTATCGTATGCAATGTTCTGATGATGTCCTTTCTTGAAGCTCCAGCGCAGGAACCATTTGAGGAATCCCATTTGCTTGCCGATGGTGCTGTTTCTCATATCCTTGGTGTCACGCAGGAAGTTGACGTATTCGTTCAATCCAAATTCGTCGAAATAGTTAAACGTTGCATCCTCCTTGAACTCTTTGAGGTGGTTCCTCACTGCTGCAAATTTTTCATAGGTGGATGCCGTCCAGTTATTCTGGTTACCGCACTCTTTTACAAACTCATCGAACACCTCCCAAAAGCTGACAGGGGCTTCTTCCGGCTGTTCTTCGCTGGTGTCTTTCATTCTCATGTTGAAAGCTTCCTTCAACTGTTGGGTCGTTGGCATGACCTCCTGCACCTCAAATTCCTTGAAAATATTCTGGATTTCGGCATAGTATTTCAGCAAGTCCGTATTGATTTCGGCTGCACTTTGCTTTAGCTTGTTGGTACATCCGTTCTTTACCCGCTGCTTGTCTGCATCCCATTTGGCTACGTCAATCCGGTAGCCCGTTGTAAACTCGATGCGTTGGCTGGCAAAGATGACACGCATACGGATGGGTACGTTCTCTACGATTGGCACACCGTTCTTTTTCCGGCTCTCCAATGCAAAAATGATGTTGCGCTTGATATTCATAATTGGGTGCGTTTGAAATTCTACACCCAAATATACACCCAATTATTGAGATAGCAAAAGACATTTAGAAACATTTAGTTTTACTCTATATTGTAATTTACACTTGATTATCAGTCGTTTGCAGTTTTATGATATTCTGTGAAAGTATAAGTTCGAGAGCCTCTCTCTCCGCTAATAAGCACCCAATTTTACATTTAAAGATGTAAGTTGGGTGCTTTTCTTTTTACACATAACGTGTCTCCTTCGTGTTAGTAATTCCTTAGTGGGTAGAAGTATAAAGAATACCCATTTCGACAAGCAGAATTTATAAAGTAGGTGGATTGCTTAAAGCTTATACTCTTTTGTTGTATTTCGTTCCCTTGGGAGTGAATGATAGTTTCGGAGAAAAGAATATGCTATTCTCTTTTACGCAGATAGGGGCGTGTACAGCATATTCTACTCCTTGTTATGCTGATTAAAGCGTTCAAGCCATAGGTTTAATATGTGGCAAACATCTTTCCCCCTCATCTTCAAGTTATGAACAGGAATACTTTCTATTGCTCCCGTTTTTATAAAATTGTAGGTCATCAATTTCTTTTTTAAGGTCGATGATTCTTCTATTTTTTGCTTCAAGGGAGTGTTTTTATAATCGATGGCAATCATAAGAGAGGAGTCGAGACTGAAGAGTCGGAAAGCTCTAACGTCCTTAAACAGGATGCTGTAATAACTTCCTTTACCTTGTTCGTATAATTCAATCTTGTCTTCATAGATGATGATAAATGGAATACGATGAATTCGGTTATAGAGCGTCATAATCGTGAGTAATAATCCGCCTCCGCCAAAGAAGATCATTCCGAGCCAACCGCCAACCATTTTTGTTATCCACTCGATGTGATCCGTTGTTACAATTATGTATCCACCCACCGCAAAAGCAAAACAGCAAACTGCGTAAAGCATATTTTTCCATAGGCTTTGGTAGATCCTTATTTCTGTTTGATGGAGTTTAATATCAGTGTGTTTCATATCTATTTTTCATGTTTGTCAAATTAAAATTCCGTTCAATTTTATAAGGGGGAATTATTTTCGCAAATGTAATGATTGATCAGTATTCATGAAACTGTTTATGTATTTTTAATGGTATGCACTTTTCTAAGGGGAAGAATAAGGGCTCATGTTGTAGGGGAGAACAATGTAGTGGGTATGAGGGGCTTAAATCTACTGAGGTAACAGGGGCTTGGGGAGTCTTCTGCAGTTTAGTTAGTCTGTGAAGAATGCTATACTTTGTTTATGAGATTGATTTGAATACCTACTGAAAGCAGTAGTTTTTTGAAGAGAGGGACAATTCAAAGTCGCTTCTATCAAATGATGCGAGATAATATACGTCTGAAACAATTTATCCCACCACGCGCGAAAACGGTGTGGGGTAGTGAATCTTTGCTTACTATAGGTACGTATAGTTATGAGTATAACACACAGGGAAAAACGCTTAAGAAAACTGTAACCTATACGCCCAAAGAGGTGTTTTCCTCCTACTTTATAGAGATACAGGCTCAAGCAGACGATTCAACTCTTTATGTGCGCTACGAGCAGCCTTATGCAGGAGAGAAGTATGTGCGCGAATCTTCTTGGGTTTATCGTGCCGATGGCACTTTGGCTGAAATGCGCCAGGTAGATTATACCTACGACCTCACGGGTATTGTCAACGCAACGGCTAACAGCAAGGTGGGTGCAACCCTTAATGGACGTAGTCTGAGTATTGGCGAAGGTTTGTTTACAGTGGTCCGATGTGGCAGTCATTTATTACAACACTATGCATGATGAGTTGTGGATGCTCAAGCAGATGATGGATAGTGGTGTCAATGGTATCATTCTCAAGAGTGATGATGTGAGTGAACTGAAGAAGGCGGTTGACTGTGTCAGTTGACTGGGGAAAGTTATTATAGTAAGCAGTTTCAATCCTATTGTACAGCTTACGAAAGTGAGCAGACTCTATCGATGCGTGAATTGCAAGTACTTAGGGCCATAGCCCAAGGGCAAACGTCGATTGAAATCGCGCGTCAGCTCTATGTTTCACCCAATACTATAGAGTTTCACCGCAACACATTCTCAAGAAATTGGGAGTGACTAACGTAGCTGAGCTGATTCAGCGTGGTATCGAGTTGGGCTACATAACTCTCTGATTTTCCATCGGGCGCAATCAAGTGATACGTTTCATTCTGATTGCGCCCTCTTTTTATTTCTGCTCAGTCTTTTCGAACTTCATTCTTAAAACTGAAGTTCGAGTTAGTCAAAGAACCGGACTGACGAAGTCATCGGACATTAAAAAATGGATTTGAGGTAATCTCTTCCGCATTTAAGGTAAGAGGTGGCAAACGGGATGTTTGTATTTTTGCAGCCGTAACCAACAATCCAATTCTTAACTCCAAGATACGACCATTATGTATATCGAAAGCATCCAGTCGCCTGCCGACTTGAAATCGTTTGACTTGAAAACTCTTCAGATTGTAGCCGACGAAACACGCCAGGCAGTGTTAAACCGTGTCAGTAAGCATGGTGGACATATCGGTCCCAACCTGGGCTTTGTCGAAGCCACCGTTGCCCTGCATTATGTTTTCAATGCGCCAGTTGACAAATTCGTGTTTGATGTGAGTCACCAGTGTTATCCTCATAAAGTGTTGACAGGTCGTGCAGCAGGCTTCTTGGGCAATGTTGACGACATGGATGCCATTTCGGGCTATTCTTCCCCCAGCGAAAGTCCGGTGTATGATAACTTTGAGGTGGGGCATACCTCCACCTCCATCAGCTTGGCCACAGGTTTGCAGAAGGCGCGCGACATGAAAGGCACCAAAGAGAACATCATCGCCATTATAGGTGACGGTTCGTTGTCAGGAGGCGAAGCTTTTGAAGGATTAGATGAGGCTTCAGAACTCGGAACAGGTATTATTATCGTTGTGAATGATAACGAGATGTCGATTGCCGAGAATCACGGAGGCATTTACAAAAATCTGCGTGCTCTGCGCGAAAGCAACGGCTGCTGCGAACACAACTGGTTCAAGGCATGGGGATTTGAGTACAAGTATTTGGAAGAAGGCAATGACATCGGAAAGCTCATTGAAGTGTTCCGCAGTGTAAAGGATACTGACAAGCCCACAGTCGTTCATATCCATACAGAGAAGGGGCATGGCTATGCGCCCGCAGTAACCAATAAGGAAGCTTGGCATTGGGGAATGCCCTTTAACCTGGCTGATGGTAGTCGTCCGCAAACTGAATCGGGCGAAACTTACGAGCAACTCTTTGCAGACTGGATGTTACGCGAGATGGAGCACGACAAGACCTTGATAGCTGTGACAGCCGGTACGCCCGCTGCAGGAGGATTTACGCCCGAAAAACGTCAGCAGGCCGGACCGCAACATCTTGATATGGGCATTGCTGAAGAGCAGGCTGTAGCCATGATTTCGGGAATGGCAAAGGGGGGACTTCGTCCCGTTTGGACCGTTTACAGCACTTTCATTCAGCGCACGTATGACCAAATAGCTCAAGATCTTTGCATCAACAGCAATCCGGCAGTGATTAACGTCATGTGGGGCGGCACGGGAACAATGAATGACATCACCCACATCTGCCTCTTTGATATCCCGATGCTCTGCAGTATTCCTGGTTTAATCTATCTAGCTCCTACGACTTGTGAGGAATACTTTGCCATGCTCCGTTGGGCCATTGAGCAGAATCAGAAGCCTATAGCTATCCGTGTGCCAAGTAACGGTGTGCACCATACAACCACGATGGTCGACACCACATATAGTTATGAACCCCGTTACCAACTGGTGCAGGAAGGGGAAAAAGTAGCCTTGATTGCGGCTGGTTCTTTCTATCAGAAGGGGGAAAGTGTGGTGCGTTTGCTTGCCGCTCATGGAATCCAAGCAACCCTCATCAATCCTCGTTACCTGCATGCCGTCGATGCGGATATGCTGGAGAGACTGAAACTCCGTCATCAGTTGGTCGTGACATTGGAGGATGGTTGTAAAGACGGAGGCTTTGGCGAACGTATCGCTTCCTATTATGGCACTTCAGATATGAAGGTTCTCGTTGGTGGAGTAAAGAAGGGTTTGTATGATCGTTTTGATCAAGAGCAATTGCTTGCTGACAATCGCTTGCTGGATGACCAAATTGTAGCAGACATTCTTGATATTTTGGCGTAATGAAAGAGGTGTTCTTTCAAACAGTTCAGTCATTCAACGAATATCACGGATTTGAAACGTTCCATCCGCTAGTAAGTGTGGTACGCTTTGATAAGGCTTGTCGGTTAGAAGAGTGCCTTTTTCACTATGGGCTTTATGCGTTGTTCTTGAAGGAGAATAAAGGATGTAAACTGTCGTACGGCCGCACAGCGTACGATTTTGATGAGATGACTGTTACCAGTTTTGCACCTGGGCAATCAGTACATGTAGTTCCTAATCCGGAGGTAGTTGTGCCTAAGTGGACAGCTATTGTATTCCATCCCGATTTGCTCCACCGCACCGCGTTAGGTCGTAATATTAGTCGTTACGAATTCTTTGACTATACTTCGAACGAGGCACTTCACCTTTCATTCTCAGAAATAAGCATTTTCCGTAATCTCCTTGGCCTCATACAGCAGGAACTACGGCATACCATAGACAAGCATTCTCGTGAACTCATTGTGAGTTCTATCGAGTTGTTGTTAAACCATTGTCTGCGCTTCTATGACCGGCAGTTTATCACTCGGGAAGAGATTAACCATACTGTAGTCAGGCAGTTTGCCAGTTTGCTTAATCAGTACTTGGAGGAGCAGGCCGTACATGAAGGCTTGCCTTCGGTTGCTTATTTCGCAGAGAAATGTTGTTATTCTCCCAAGTATTTTGGTGAATTGGTCAAGACCGAAACTGGACGTACGGCTAAGGACTTTATTTACGACCGTTTGCTCCAAAGAGCCCGTCAGTTACTTGATGATACTGAGTTGAGCATAATGACAGTTAGCCAACAGCTCGGATTCGAATATCCTCAGCATTTCGTCCGCTTTTTTAAGGCCCATACAGGTCAGACTCCTTCTCAGTATCGCAAGATGGCATAGGTAAACACGATAGCATCGCCTTTCTTGATAGAAGGACTGAGGGTTAGCTATTGCCTTCTGTGAAATAAGTGTAGAATAAGAAACAGTAAATGCAAGTTATGAAGAATGTAGTTGTGATTTCGACCAGCCTTCGTGGTGGGTCAAACAGTGATATGCTTGCCAAGCAGTTTGTGCAGGGGGCATTGGCGGCAGGCCATGAAGTGGAATACATTTCATTGGCGGGCAAGCATATTGAATTCTGTAAGGGCTGTCTTGCCTGTCAGAAATTGGGCAAATGTGTGATTGCCGATGATGTCAATTCACTGTTGCAGAAAGTCCAAAAAGCCGATGTTATATGTTGGGCTACTCCCGTGTATTATTACGGGATGAGCGGACAGATGAAGGTGCTTATCGACCGTATGAATGCTTTGTTTGCATTTCAGTATATGTTCCGTGAAGTCTATTTGCTGGCTACTGCCGCAGAGGATGAAGCCGATACCTTCAGCCGTGTAGAAAGTGGATTGATGGGGTGGATAGACTGTTTCCCTCAATGCCAATTTGCGGGTAGGGTATGCTGTGGTGGTGTAACCGAACCGCTTAGTGTAGTTGGACATCATAAATTGCAGGAAGCTTACGAAATGGGACAGTCACTTTGAGTGTGCCGTTTACCTTGATGATAAAAGAGGCTGTGTCGTACACATTCATACGACACAGCCTCTTGTAGTAGAAGGATATTTGTCTGCTAAAACTTGCTATTGCTGAGTTTGCGGATGATCTACCGTCAAGCCTTCTTGTACAAGTTGTTCAGCCGTTTGCAACAAGGGAAAAACGTATTGTTTCAGTTGCTTAAAGCAAGGAGTAAAGGGAACCTGACGAGGTGACGTTTCCTTGTCTAACTGATAACAATATTCTTGGGTGGTTTCGGCATTGTATACATAAAGATGAGACGAATCGCGGGCTGCAATGGTTTTATCTGCGGTATAAAAGGCTGCCGGTCGTCGTTCCTTCAACAGGTCAATGCCAAAATTATTTTGCGTGTAAGGAATACGTAAGAGTCCTAAGATGGTCGGAGCCACATCAACTTGTCCGGCAAAGTGGTTCACCTCGCGTGGAGTCAAACCGTCAGCATGGAAGAACAAGGGAATGTGGTTAAAGCTTTCGGGCAGTTCGCAGTCAGCCGTTCCCACCAGTTTGCCGTGGTCGCCAAGGAAGACAAAGAGCGTGTTCTTAGCCCAAGGCTGACGACGTACCTCTGACATGAATTGGCGAATGCAATCGTCAGCATAACGCACGATTTGTTCTTCAGGAAGTAAGTTTTCGTCTTGGTATTTCTTGGGTACGACGTAGGGCGGGTGGTTGCTGATGGTCAACAGGGTGGCAAAGAAGGGTTTGCCCGAAGCTGCATGACGGTTGAGTACAGGAAGTGCGTACTCGAAGAGGTATGCATCAGGCACGCCGAAATGGTTGACCACTTCCTTCTTCGGGTAATTTTCTTGAGCGTAGATTTCTTCATATCCGTTGGTGCGGAAGAAAGCGTTCATATTGTCATACTGGCTTTCATGCGTCATGAAGAAGAGCGTAGAATATCCCTGCTCACGTAACACCGTGGGAAGTCCAGAGTAAGTTGGAATGACCGTGCCCTTCATCGCGTTACGAAACAGAATCGAGGGAAAGGAATAGAGCGTAGCGTAGAGTCCGTGGTTGGTATGGTTCCCTGCCGAATAACAATTGCTGAAGCTTAACGAATGCTGGTAAAGGGAGTCGAGTGCAGGAGTCAACTGTTTCGGATTGCCAAAGCGCGTCATGAGTTTGGCTGAAAGCGATTCCATCAAGACCAGAACTACATTCTGACGGGTCGGTTCCCCTTCAGGCCTAACCTGTCGTGCAATGGGAGAAATCCCCGTTATGCCTGTACGGCCAAGCAATTGCTGGCTACGGGCAATTGCTTGTTGGGCATCCATGAGGTGAAGCTGTTGGTTTTCTGGGCGGAGGTTGTCCAGTGTGCTGGTCAGAAGGTTGAACATAGGGTTGACTCCCAGGTTGTTCAGCACGGTGTTGGTGGAATGATAAGCAGCACTCACTTTGATTGGGTTGTACCCCAGGCGTCCACGAATGCCCAAGAAGCAAGCTCCGCCGAGTAGAGCAAAGACGACAAAGTAGCCCGTGCGTTGTATCCAGGTAGGACGAGGCCGCATGAGCAGAGCTAATCCCTGTCTGGTCAAGCGAAAGACGCGAGTGCGCAGCAGGTAGAGTAGGGTGGCAAAGGTCGTAGCACTGATAAAGAAGGCGGCGATGTAAGCATAATAGGAGGCTTCACCGAAAATCATGCCCAAGGTCGTTGTGCCATATTCAGCCCAGTTCCAAATGGAGGCATTCAGTAACTTGGAGAAGTAGGCAAAGTAAGGGATGTTGCCCGCACAAGCCATAAAGACCAAGGTGTAGAACACGCAGAACCAAATGTTGAGTGCCCGAAATATCCAGGCACGTCCGTAATGGAAGATGCCGGCTAGTCCGACTCCTAGCAAGGGGAGAGCCATGATGTAGCAGGCAATGACATTGTCAAACCACAGGCCCATCAAGAACGACTTGGCAACGGGGAGGGATTGTTGTAAGTATTCGGTGGGAATACTTGACTTGACACTGAAGTAAAATACGAGTCGGAATAACGAAAGGAATACGAGTGCAAGGAGATGGACACTGAGAAGATAGCTGAGAGCCTTGGGGAAAAACTTCATCGTTTGAGGATTTAGGCGGCAAAGGTACGAAGATTTTACTAACTTTGCACGCCAACAAAAATAACGTAACCCATTCAAAATTAGCATGGAAGAAACACTCCAATTAGTCAATTCAATCATCGACGGAATTCAAGAAAAGAAAGGTCGCAGCATTGTGACGGTAGACTTAAGCAATATCCTCACTGCTCCCTGCACTTATTTTGTTATATGTACGGGTACAGCCCCACAACACACCGATGCGATTTGTGACTCGGTAGAGGAATTTACCGGCAAGCAATTGCACGAGAAGCCGGCACGTATTGCAGGACGTGACAACGCAGAGTGGATCGCGATGGATTATGGCACGGTGATGGTACACATCCTCCTGCCTGAAGCACGTGAACATTACGACATCGAGAACCTCTGGAACGATGCACAGATCACGCAGGTGGCTGACATTGACTAATTCTATAACCAACACACTAAACTCATTATGCCCAAACTTCCCAATTTACCTTCTAACGGTAAAGACTCGGGCGACAAGAAGAAGCCCGGGTTCAACCTCAGTTGGCTCTACTTGGCAATTATCGTCGGACTCGCCGTGATGCTCTATCAGGGCAATCAGGGTAGCGCAGGCGGTATTGACAAAGAAGTGGACTACACCTCCTTCCGCACGTATGTGCAAAAGGGATATGCCAAAGAGGTAGTGGTCAACAAGACGGACGGCAACGTGCGTTTTGTGGTGCAACCGCAAAACATTCGTGAACTCTTCAAGGCAGGAACGGACCAAACGGGCACAGCCCCCACGGTGACTGCCAAATATCCCGATGTACAATCGGTTAATAACTTTCTCGATGAACATTACAAGGGAGCGGTCAAGTATGAAGAGAACGATAAGTTCTTCATCAGCCTGCTGAGCAGCTTTCTTCCCATCATTCTCCTCGTATTCCTCTGGTTCTTCTTGATGAAGCGCATGAGTGGAGGCGGTGGAGGCGGAGTCTTCAGCGTGGGTAAAAGTAAAGCACGCCTGTTCGACAAGAATGGAAAGAACACGACTCACGTAACCTTTAAGGACGTGGCTGGACAGGAAGGTGCCAAGCAGGAGATTCGCGAAATTGTGGACTTCCTCAAGAATCCGCAGAAATATACCGAACTGGGTGGTAAGATTCCTAAGGGAGCTCTGCTCGTAGGTCCTCCGGGTACAGGTAAGACCTTGCTTGCCAAGGCTGTGGCTGGTGAAGCTGATGTACCCTTCTTCTCCATGGCAGGTTCTGACTTTGTGGAAATGTTTGTCGGTGTCGGTGCCAGCCGTGTGCGTGACCTTTTCCAACAAGCTAAGGAGAAAGCTCCTTGTATCATCTTTATCGATGAAATTGATGCCATCGGTCGGGCGCGTGGAAAGAATCCTTCCATGGGGGGTAATGATGAGCGTGAGAATACGCTCAACCAGTTGCTGACCGAAATGGACGGTTTTGGCACGAATACAGGTGTCATTGTCTTGGCTGCTACCAATCGTGTGGAAATCTTGGACAATGCTTTGCTTCGTGCCGGACGTTTCGACCGACAGATTCATGTTGACTTGCCCGAACTTTCTGAACGTGTGGCCATCTTCAAGGTGCACCTTGCTCCGCTGAAGTTGGATAACAGCCTCGACATTGAGTTGTTGGCACGCCAAACTCCGGGTTTCTCGGGAGCTGATATTGCCAATGTTTGTAACGAGGCGGCGCTCATTGCTGCCCGTCACAACCGCAGTGAAGTCGGTAAGCAAGACTTCCTCGATGCGGTTGACCGTATTATTGGCGGTTTGGAAAAGACCTCGAAGGTGATGACCGAGGACGAAAAACGTGCCATTGCCATTCACGAGGCAGGTCATGCTTCTGTTTCTTGGCTCTTGCAATATGCCAATCCGTTGGTCAAGGTGACCATCGTTCCGCGTGGCCAGGCACTCGGTGCTGCGTGGTACTTGCCTGAAGAACGTACGATTACGACCAAGGAGCAAATGCTCGATGAAATTTGTGCCTTGCTCGGTGGACGTGCGGCTGAAGAAGTCTTCTTAGGTCACATTTCCAGTGGTGCTCTCAATGACTTGGAGCGTACGACGAAGCGCATCTACGGCATGGTAGCTTACCTCGGTATGAGCGATGAACTCTCGAATGTTTGCTACTATAATTCACAGGGTGAGGCCGGTTTTACTAAGCCTTATTCCGAGAAGACTGCTGAGCTGATTGACAACGAAGTGAAGCGGATGATTTCCGAACAGTACGAACGTGCGAAGTCCTTGCTTCGTGAACATGCAGCAAAGCATAACGAGTTAGCTGATTTGCTCGTCGAACGTGAGGTCATCTTTACCGAGGATGTGGAACGTATCTTTGGTGCCCGCCCTTGGAAGAGCCGTACGGATGTTCTCATGGAGGAAGAAGCCTTGAAGCTGGCTGAAGAGCGTACCAAGAAGCTTGAGGCTGAAGCTAAATTGCAGGCTGAAACGCAGCAGGAAGCCGCAGTGGTGACAGACACAGCTGAGGCTGAAAGCAATGAAGATGTACAACCCTCAACACAAGATAAGCATGAATAATTTGATTGTCCGCAGTCTGACAGGTGTTGTCTTTGTCGCCGTGTTGGTCAGTTCCATTTGGTTCTCGCCAATCAGTTTTATCGGACTGTTTGCACTCATTACGGGATTGACTACGTGGGAGTTTTCCACCAATGTCAACCGCTATGCAGGTGCCTCGGTCAACCGTTTCATCAATACGGTGGCTGCGGTTTATCTCTTCTTGGCCTTTGCCGGTTATTGTGCTGACCTTGTGCCGTCCAAAGCCTTCATTCCTTATCTCGTTTCCATCATTTATCTCCTGGTGAGCGAGCTTTATTTGAAGAAGGCTGATCCGTTGAAGAACTGGGCCTATGCCTTTGCCTCCCAAGTTTATGTGGCTTTGGCTTTTGCCTTGCTCAATGTATTGGCATTCCACTACGATGCCTTGACCAATACGGTGCGCTTTGAGCCGATTTATCCGCTCAGCATCTTCTTCTTCCTGTGGACGAGTGATTCGGGTGCCTACCTTTGCGGTTCTATGTTGCATAAGTACTTCCCTGCAAAGCTTTTCGAACGCATTTCTCCCAATAAGTCTTGGGTGGGAAGTATTGGAGGCGGTCTCCTCTGTTTGGTCGTAGGTTGGGTACTTTCCGTATTCTTCCCGACCCAGCTGACACTTGTTCAATGGTTAGGCTTAGGACTGACTGTTTGCATATTTGGCACTTGGGGCGATTTGATTGAGAGTCTCTTCAAACGCCAGTTAGGTATCAAGGATAGTGGAAACGTATTGCCCGGACATGGTGGAATGCTTGACCGCTTTGACTCCTCTCTTCTTGCCATTCCGGCAGCCGTGCTTTATCTTTATACGATAAGTATATTCTAACCAGATTCGATGTACACGATATAAGTAAGCGGAAAGCACCCGTCTGGGAGTTTTCCGCTTCTTTTTTAATCATTCTGATGTATGTTTGGTAAAAACAAGAGTAACCAACGCTTGAAACTGATAGGCAAGATATCGGTCATTGTTGTTGTATTGGTCGCTTTAGTCAGTACGACAACCTATTGGGTTATTCGTCGTCCTTTCATTGACGATTACGAAATAGTTGATCAACTGGGGGGAAATCTGTTTCCCTCTGCTATTCTTTCTGTGGCAACAACCAATGCTGAAATCATTGAACCCATGGAAGGCAATTGTTTGGGTAATCCCAAAGCAAGCCTTGCCATTAGGCTGACACCCAGTCGTTCGAATGCCGTGGTGCGTATTGAATTGGCCGAAACCCCCTTCTTTGCCCGTTCTGTATCTTCTTTTGTACTTCCTGAGAAGGGAAAGGAATACATTATCTATCCTGATATTCTTTGGCATTACGATGCGTTGCGCAACAATGTACAAGCTGAACCCATCAGTGTTGCTATAAATGTGGAGGTCGATGGTAAAGACTGGGGACAAAAAGTGCGTACATTCTCCGTTCGCAGTATCAATGAATGTTTGATTGGCTACGTAAAGCAATTGCCTAACGAGCGCACGAAGTTTGTGAGTACGCGTCTGTTTTATGCAGCCTATGTCAACGAAGAGAATCCGCTTATTGACAAAATCCTTCGAGAAGCACTCAACACGCGTATTGTCAGCAAATTCTTAGGTTATCAAGCGGGTACAGAGAAGGCGGTCGACCGCCAGGTGTATGCGCTTTGGCATGCGCTGCAGAAACGCAAATTCAGTTATAGCTCGGTGTCCTATTCTAGTTTGTCGAGTAACATGGTCTATGCGCAACGCGTGCGTACGTTTGAAGATGCACTCAATTCGTCTCAAATCAATTGCGTGGATGGCAGTGTGCTTTTCGCTTCGTTGCTTCGGGCTATCAATATTACCCCAGTACTTGTACAGACTCCTGGACATATGTTTGTGGGCTACTATACAGACGAAAAGCGAAAGAAGCTGACTTTTCTTGAAACTACTATGATTGGGGATGTCAATCTTGATGATTATTTTCCCGAGGAAAAACTTGATTCAACCATTCATACCAAGAGTCAAAGTGAAATGTCGCACCTGACTTTTGAGAAGTCCAAAGAGTATGCCAACCGAAAATACAAGAGTGTAGAGCAGAAGGTGCGTACAAATCAATCGCGTTATCTTTTTGTTGAAATCAATAAGGCGGTGCGTCGTCAAGTACAACCGATTGGCCGGTAGAATAGTAGACTGTTGTCCTCCCTATCTGGGGATACTTCATTTATACAAGAAATGCCTTTAGACGGAAATCTATTCCGGTCTAAAGGCATTTCTTATATTTGTATAGAGCACTTTGTTAGGATATATGAGTCCAGCTCATGCTACTTTCACTTATTTCTTAAACGGCTTTCGCCAGTTACAGCCTTCCTTCCAACGTGAACAGCCGTAAGCCGTTTTACCTTTGATGACCTTGCCTTGTCCACATTCGGGACAGAGACTGCCTTCGCGAATAATGCGGCGTTTAGGCTTTGCTTTTACGGGTTTATCGTTGGTAGTAGAGGATGCTTCCGTTTTAGCTTTGCCCGTTGCTTCCGTAGCTTCGGTGCTGACTGTTTGCGTGACGTGGCGGTTGGAGTTATCACTTAATACCTGACGGACAATGTCGCTGACCATTATTTTCAACTCATCGATAAATTGTGCCGCACTGTATTTATGATGCTCAATCTGGCGCAACTTCTTTTCCCATAGACCCGTTAGTTCCGCACTTTTGAGCAACTCTTCCTTAATCAGCGAAATCAGCTCCATTCCCGTAGGAGTTGCGAGGATGTTTTTACGTTGGCGGCGGATGTACTGACGCCGGAACAGGGTTTCAATAATGGCGGCACGGGTAGAAGGTCTACCTATACCATTTTCCTTCAGTGCATCGCGTAACTCATCGTCTTCCACCGTCTTGCCTGCAGTTTCCATTGCACGGAGCAAGGTCGCTTCGGTATAGGGACGGGGAGGAGTCGTCATTTTTTCAGCCAAGTCGGGTTGGTGCGGTCCGCTTTCCCCCTTTACAAAGTCAGGAAGTACTTTGTCCGTTTCCGTTTGTTTCTCGTCTTCATCTGCATTGCTCATGAGGCGTGCGGCTGAGGCTGGTACGGCACGCCATCCAGGTTCGAGAATGACCTTACCTGTCGTTTTAAATGAAACGTCTGCAGCTTGCCCCAGTACGGTTGTCGTAGCAAATTTACAGTCGGGGTAGAAGACGGTAATGAAGCGGCGAGCTACGAGGTCGTATACGTTGCGTTCCATGTCCGTCAAATTCTGCGGAGCTACGCCCGTAGGAATGATGGCATGGTGATCGGTTACCTTCGAGGAGTCAAAAACCTTTTTGCGCTTCAACAAAGGGGCTCCGCGTAAGGGGGCAAGCAATTCATCGTACAGTGGTCGGATGCCCTTGAGAATATTCGGACATTTGGGATAAATATCATCAGAGAGGAAGGTCGTGTCCACACGTGGATAGGTGGTCACTTTCTTCTCGTAGAGTGACTGGATGAGTTGCAAAGTCTGGTCAGCCGAATAGCCGAATTTTTTGTTGCAGTCTACCTGCAGTGAAGTCAAGTCAAAGAGTCGGGGCGGCATTTCCGTTCCGCGCTTCTTTTCCACTTCCGTTACTTGGAACGGTTCCGACTGAATGCGCTCCAAGGCCGCGCGCCCTTCTTCCTCTGTGCTGAATCCGCGTAAGGTTGGTTGCGCTTTTCGCTTGTCGTTCTTTTCCTTATCGTTTTCGTCTTCCGTTTCCGCTCCCTCGTCTTCATTAGGATCAGCCATGAGTGCGTTGAAGGTCGTGTCGCGGTAGATAGTCGTCAGCACCCAGTAAGGTTCAGGCTTGAAGTTATCCATTTCTTCCTGCCGGCGTACAATGAGGGCTAATGTCGGTGTTTGTACTCTGCCGATGGAGAGAGGGGGTACTCCTGGACCTCGTTGTCCTCCGTACTTGATGGTGTACAGGCGAGTAGCATTCATTCCCAAGAGCCAGTCGCCGATGGCACGACAGAGTCCAGCCTCGTAAAGCGACTTGTACTCTTCTTGAGGGCGAAGCGTGGCAAAGCCTTCACGAATACTTTCTTCTGTCAACGAAGAAATCCAAAGTCGGTCTACAGGACAGTGTGCTTGCGCTTTCTGCATAACCCAACGCTGAATGAGTTCACCTTCTTGTCCGGCATCACCGCAGTTGATAATGCGGTCAGCCTTTGCCATCAAACTCTCAATGACACGAAATTGTCGTTTCACCCCTTCGTCTTCTTTCAGTCGGATACCAAAGCGGGCAGGAACCATCGGCAGGGAACCGAGTGACCATCTTTTCCACATGGGCGTATAGTCTTCGGGGTATTTCAGTTCGCAGAGGTGGCCATAAGTCCAAGTCACCTGGTAGCCGTTGCCTTCGATATATCCGTCGTGGGATTCATAGGCTCCGAGTACTTTAGCGATATCCTTTGCCACACTGGGCTTTTCGGCGATGCAGACGATCATGTTAGGGTGTTGTTATAAAAGAGTTATCAGGTTGTTGGGACGATGTTACATGGGGCGTGTTGTTTTTTCCCGTTCATAGATGAATCTTCCGCTCTTTGTATCAAATCGGACATCAGCCGCTGCAAAGCAACGATCGAGTGCACCTTGTTGAGCAAGTTCGGCTGTTGTACCAGCCTGAATGCCGTGGGAAGAGAGCAGCCACAGTTGGTCCGCAAACTCCAATGCCATTTCCACATCGTGGGTAGAAAGGAGAATGGATTTGTCTGCTTCGTGAGCTAACGATAATAGCAAGCGGAATAGCTGAATTTTCGAGGGAAAATCTAGAAAAGCGGAGGGCTCGTCAAGCAAAATGACGGGTGTTTCCTGTGCCAAGGCCTTGGCTATAAAGACTCGTTGACGTTCCCCGTCGCTGAGCGTACAAAGTTCGCGTTGGGCAAAGCGTTGGGTATTAGTCAAAGCCAAAGCCTGTTCTACCGCTTGCACATCTGCTTGGTTTGTACCAGTCAACAACTTTTGGTGAGGAATGCGCCCGGCTTGTACCACGTCCCAAACTGTAAGTGCATCAGCTTCGGGTTTAAATGTCAATACCACACTTAGTTTACGTGCCAATTCGCGAGCTGAGTAGTTTTTCAAATCCTTCCCGTCTAACCAAATCCCAGTTTCTGAAACGGAAGGAGTGGTGAGCGGTGGTTGAAAACCAGCCAAGGTGCGTAGCAAAGTACTTTTTCCGGCTCCATTGCCCCCTAACAACGCGACTAAACGACCTTTCGGCAAGTGAGCCGAAAGGTCGTTTCCAATGGTTTTCCGACCGTAGCCGGTTGTAAGGTGGGTGAAGCGAAGCATGAAGAATATTAGGAGTGCTCTACTTTACTTAATCCCCATTCGAGTACTTGGTCTATAAGGGGGGTCTTTACCTGATGTTTTACTGCCAATTGTTTGATAAATGTCAGTCCGCAGGGAAAGTCTTCCGTAAAGTAACGGCTGGTGAAGTCTGGAATCCATCCTTCAGCCGTTTCAACCATTGGGGATTGTATGGGTTCAAAAGCTTTTATTGAAGAGATCTTGCGAGTTAGAGAGGATGCATCCGTACTTTCGTAATACTCCAGTAGTGTGGGTATGCTGTGCCCCTCAATGGGTAAGTGTTTCAATACATGGAAAAACTCCTGATCCATAGCCAAGATGCACTCCGAGGCTTCGTCCGTCCATTCTTTGTAGAAATAGCTTCGCTGTGTGTAAGCTGTACCGTTCCAGTCCTTCCACATGGTATACAATCGTCCCGTATGCAGAATTGGGTTACTGTTTGTCAAGCTTGCTTCGTAGAAGTTGTGAAGCAGGGTGGTTGGTGTCAGAAAAAGTTCCTCCATCATTTGGCGAAACGACTCTACGTCTTCCATGTTTTCTACAGCTAGATGCACCTCAGACTTGTATCCCAATAGTTTAGCCTCTTCACCATAGTGCGAGGTTCGGGCAATAAAAGGCACACGTTGATAAGTGTAGAGCGGTGTTGTGGGGGCGAGCAATTCGTGGGCATGGAAGAAAAAGCCCGTGCTTCCGACAATAGATCCAACAGCACAGTCAGTAGGTAGATAGGGACGCAGTGCTTTCAGGGTTTCAGCTATAGATGGACCTGGTAGGCAAAGTAGCAGTAGCTGGCATCCTTCTAATGCTTCTTCATAAGAGGAAGTCACGCAGTCTAACTTACCTAAATATACTTTGTCATTAGGGTCAGTTACGTGTATCGTCTTATTCCAAGCTTCGGGACGGCGACTGTGGATACGGAGTCGGACATTGGCGTTGGCTCCCAATACGCCTGCACAGACGTGTCCTAGAGAACCTCCTCCGCAGATGCAGATATTTAGCATAAAGGATTGGATTAGGGTTAGGCAAGCTCACGAAGAACTTGCTTGTGGTTTTGGCTTACAAACTCATCAGCACCTCAACCAGTCGGTTATTGTCCGCTGTGTTGCGCACTGCAATGCGAATGTAGTTCTTGTCTTGAAGTCCATTCTTCGTGTCGCAATCTTTGATGAGAATGTTGTAGTCTTTGAGCAAACGTTCCGTCAATTCGGTAGAAGAGAAACGGTCGGTCACTTCACACAGGAAGTAGTTTGCTTCAGAAGGAATTACACGAAGGAAGGGTACAGCACTAAGTGCGTGATAGAAACGCGTGCGTTCCATTTGGAATTTCTCACAGGCACGCTTGTAGTCCTTTTCGTACTTCGTGTAAATCTGCATGAAGAACTCAGCAAATGAGTTCAAGTTCCAGATGCTGACCTCCTTCTTGATTTGGGCAATCAGTTCCTTATTGGCTGAGGCTAAGATTCCCAAACGAAGTCCTGGTACACCAAAGCTTTTCGAAATACTTTTTACTACGATCAAGTTGGGGTAAGCCTGAAGAATGCCATTGTCAAGCAAGCTGCTGGTTTCCCAGTCTTGGCTGAAGTCTACAAAACTTTCATCGAGAATCAAGCGAATGCCATGATCCTGGCACCATGCGGCAAGCATGAGAACATCAGGGACTGGTATAAAGTTACCACTGGGATTGTCGGGGTTAATCAGCAACAGCGTACTCAACTCCTTGTCGGCATAGAAAGCCTTGAGGTCGTCTGCTGTGTAGCGGCAATCCTTGTTGGCAGGGAAGAAGGGAACGATTTGTTCTTTTTGGAGGCGGTGTGGATACTCTTCAAAGGTAGGGTAGACCACACCGACTTTGCCCGTTTCGCTTTCCATCAGTCCTTTAATCAATTCAGCAGCTCCGTTGCCGACTGCCATGTATTCCTGACGAACGTTGAAGCATTTGCTAGCCAAAAGCGAATTGACATACATGCCCGAGGGATATTCCGTCAGCAAAGTGTCAAAGTTCGCGCGCATTTCGTCACGCATTCGTTGGGTCGGGAAATACGGGTTGACCAGGTAGCAAAAGTCCAGCATCTCGGGGAAACGCCAATAGCCACCGTAGCGGCGCATGTAGAGCTGTTTGCGTGATTCATCGTCAGCAAAGATGGTTGACGCGATGTCAAGATCTTGGATGTCATCAATCTCATACCACTTCTCGTTCGTGATAGGTAAAGCCTTGAGATCACTCTTGTCGAGGAAGGTTATCACGCGGAGTACCTGCTCGTAATATTCGTTGTTCCCCATAGCCTTTGAGTAAGCTTCGAGGAAGGGAACATACTTGTGGCGTGAGAAGTCGCGGCTAAACTTATAGATGTTGACCGTCTTGTAGTAGCGGTTCGTATCAGCATAGTTGAAAGCCTGCTTGGGAACGAAGTTGACAATGTTACAATCATCGTCAATGCAGACCATCGTACCGTCCATCCAAGTTTGGTATTTGGCTACGAGAGCCAAGTTCGGTCGCTGGTCATTAAGAATCAGAGAGAACATTGCGTCGTCAAAGATCAAGTCACTTTCGATAAGCAAGGTGTCGTCCTCCTGCAATTGTTCCTTAGCAAGTGCCAACGAGTAGATATTGTTCGTCTTGTCATAAACCGGGTTGTTGACATACTCGATGTGCAAACGGTCGGCATAACGGTCACCGATGTAGTCGCGTAACTTTTGTCCCTCATAGCCCACTACTATAACTACGCGGTTAAGCCCCAGTGGAGCAAGTTGGTTCAGCAAACGGTCAATCAGTCTGACACCGTTTACTTCCACCATACATTTGGTATTGTCTTTGGTAAGTTCGCCTAATCGACGACCCATACCTGCTGCTAAGATAATGGCTTGCATAATGATGTATCTTGAGACAGTTTCTGGTAGGGAATAAGTTTCTTTAAAAACTTCAGAAGGACTTTATAATTCTACCAATTCCGTCAAATAAAATGTTGCATGTCCTTCGCGTTGATCCTCAGGTGGTAATGTCATGTATTCGCCAAAGAGATCGCGTAGGTAAGTATCAGCGTCAGCAGGAGCGGAAAATTTCTCCCCTTCAAACTCGATAGTTGTAAGTGGGAAGATGGTGCTTTGCAAGTGACGGTTTCCGTTTCCGCTGTTATTGAGTGTATTCGAATAATATTTGTTTTTGCTTGTAAAAAGTGCCGCCGTATGCCAAAGTGTTCCTAATAGAGCCCGTTTGGCACCGAAGTAAAAGAGTTCGGCTACCGAGCGCCAACTGTATGTATGTTGGGCATGGAGAATGGCATTGGCACGGCAGTAACCGCGTGCCACTTTCTTGGAAAACATCTTCGGGAAGGTAGGCCAGGGATGCATCGGAAAGATATCGATATACAAGCCTTTCGCATACGTCTTAGAGAAATCGTCTGCTCCCTCTACGATGAGTGAATTCAAGTTGCGCACTTTGCAGATAGGCAGGCGCATTTCGGGTTCCGTCTCTGGTGTTTGTACAAAGAGATGTTCCGGAAGCTCCTTTTTAGCTACTTCTACGAAGCGAGGAATTTCTTCCAGAGGCATGCAAATGTCGATATCGTCATCCCAGGGGATAAAGCCACCGTGACGCACAGCGCCGAGCAATGTGCCACTGTCGAGCCAGTAGGGAATATCATGGCGTTCGCAGACGCGTGCCACGTGGCGCAGAATGTCCAATTCCGCCAACTGCATATCGCGAAGGTTCTGTTTGTGAAAAGCCTTCATGTAGCGCATTCTGCCCGCAGGGGTTTCATTATCAGGCTGAGGCAGAAAGGCTTCAGCGTGAGGTGTGGGCATTTCTTCCTCGTCGGCCAACAGACGGTCTAATGTGTCAAGATCCGCTGCATAGGTCAACTTCAAGTTGCGCTCATCGCCTTTCACCACGTAGATGGGAACTTCGGGTAAATAGTGGAGCACTACGCCGCAATCGTCAGTGGCACGGAAGTTGGGGTCAGCCAAAGCACGGCGATAGGCTTCAGTAATGGTTGTAGCCCGAAAAGCCTGCGGTGTTTGCATTCGTTGCAAGGTCGTGCGGTCAGGTACTTGGGTAATGCAATCGGCTTCCACCTGCATAATGGTATCTACCGAGGGAATGCCTACGCCGACAGCCTCCTGGGTGAGTAAGGCCTCACAAACTTGGTCAATGATGGCTTGCGTAACCAAGGGACGTGCAGCGTCGTGAAAGAGGAGGTTAACCTCTTGTCCCTCGTAGGCACGAATGGCTGCCAAACTCGAATCAGAGCGTTCCCTCCCGCCTTCCAAAACCTTGGTCAGTTTTGTCCAACCGTTGAGGAGCTTCATGTCCTCCAAACGGTGATGGTATTCGGGGGCAACAACAACCGCAATCTCATCGATGTGCGGATTTTGCTCAAAAGCGTGGATACTATATTCAAGAATGGTCTTGCCTCGAAGTTCTAGAAACTGTTTGGGACATTCCGTTCCCATTCGGTTTCCTTTTCCACCGGCAAGAATGATGGCTACGTTTGTTGACATAGGAGTTAGCGGTAGGGTAAAAGCTGAATGTTCTGCTTGCAGGGGGAGAGAAGCAGAAGGAATCGTGTGTTTCCGTTTTTCACAAATGCGTTATCCTGGTTTAGCCTGCGAAAGCAAGCTTACAGGAATTTCATCGTTTAGCTAAAAGCGGAAATCGGGCACTTTTTGTTAGAGAACAGTGCCGCAAAGTTACGTTTTTCTTGATAATATGGGGAGCTCATCCCCTTAGAACCTGCTTCCCTTTGAGAAGTCCCCTGCTAACTTCCCTTCTCCTCCGAAAAAACACTACCTTTACAGCCGAAATCACAAGGAGATGAGATGTGCCGTGAACTCTCATCTCCTTTATTATGACAGGTCCTGATTAAGAGTCGTTGAAGCGTGGAAGGTTGAAAAGATGCGAGTTGAGAAGTACGAGGAGTTGCGGGGTGGCGCATCAGATCGGCACGATGCATATCTTTCTAAAGTCCAATTCTGTTTCATTCTCCAATCTTGTAAGGCTAAAACAGGGTCACGTAGAATGCTCATTAATGAAAAGTTTCATGAAATACCTCTTTACACTCCTTCTCAGTCTGTGTTATCTCCTTCCGGTAGTCGCACAGCAACTTCCTCTTCCCAAACGCGAATTTCGCGGAGCTTGGATTCAAATGATTAACGGTCAGTTTATGGGCATGAGTCGTGATGTCATGCAAGCCAATTTGACCAAGCAACTCAATGTGTTGAAAGCCTGTGGAGTTAATACGGTGATATTCCAAGTCCGTGGTGAGGCCGATGCGCTTTACCAGTCGCCTTACGAACCCTGGAGCCGCTTTCTTACGGGTCAGCAGGGAAAAGCCCCCGCGCCTTATTGGGACCCTCTGAGCTGGATGGTCCAGGAATGTCATGCCCGAGGAATGGAACTCCATGCTTGGATCAATCCTTTCCGTGCCAAAACAAAGGGAACCCGCGAATTGGCTGTAACCCATCCTTACGTAAAAAATCCGCAACGCTTTTTTGAGTATGATGGACTCTATATTTTCGATCCCGGACTTCATGAAAACCGCAAATACGTGTGTAAGATTGCTGCCGACATTGTGCGCCGTTACGATGTCGACGGACTTCATATTGATGACTACTTCTATCCTTATCCTGTAGCGGGTGTAACCATTCCCGATCAGGCTACCTATCGTGCCAATCATAATGGAATCAATGATTTAGGCGATTGGCGTCGTTATAATGTCAATCTCTTTATCGAGATGCTCCATGACTCCATCCGAGCAGTCAAGCCTTGGGTAAAGTTTGGTGTCAGTCCCTTTGGTATCTATCACAATGCCAAGCCGGGCAGTAACTTACCAGGGTCAAAGACGGCTGGCTTGCAAAATTATGATGACTTGTATGCCGATGTACTTTATTGGATTAACAAAGGCTGGGTAGATTATACCGTGCCGCAGATTTATTGGGAAATCGGTCACCGTACTGCAGACTACGAGGAACTCATCAAGTGGTGGAGCCGTTTTGCTGGCAACCGTCCCTTGATTATTGGTCAGGACGTTGAGCGTACCGTTCGTGCCGCAGACCGTCAGCAACCCACCCGTCACCAGATGGAAGCGAAGTTTGCCCTGCAGCGTGGATTGCGAACCCAGGGTTCTTGCTTATGGTATTCAGCGGCTGTGGTTCGTAATGATGGAAACTACGCCACGCTCTTGAAGGATAAGTACCACCGCACTCCTGCGCTTCAACCGCTCTTCCCCTTTATGGACGATGAGGCTCCCAAGAAACCGCGTAAGGTCAAGGCGCTTTGGATGCCCGATGGTTATTACCTCTTCTGGACAGCTCCCAAGGCTAAAAAGGAAATGGATCGTGCTTGTAATTATGTAGTTTACCGTTTCCGTAAGGGTGAAAGAATCGACCTCAATGATGCTTCGCACATTTTGGCCATTACGCCTCAAACGTTCTATCGTTTACCTTACCAGGGAGGCAAGGAAAAATATACATATATAGTGACAGCGCTCGATCGCTTGCATAATGAGTCGAAGCCTGTCAAGGAAAAGGTAAAGCTGTAAGGCTTCGTTTCGTAAATAGTTAATTGAATCAAGAGAGGACGGCACCCATCAGCAGAGATTACCTCCCTTAGCTTGGAGTGAACTCATCTTTCCGTTTATATTCTTCCCTTATCATTTTCTTCTAATGAAAGTTCTAAAATTCGGCGGTTCCTCTGTTGGAACCGCTGCAAGTATACTGAGCGTCAAGCGCATTGTCGAGGACAATGCCGACGATGTGATTGTAGTCGTTTCCGCCTTAGGTGGTGTGACCGACGGACTCATAGCACTCACCCAACAGGCAGCAGCGGGCGAAGCTGCATACCAGGAGCAACTGGAAGCATTGGTACAACGTCACCATGCTTTGGTGGCAGAAGTCATTCCTTCCGAAGGGCAAGGAGCTTTGCTGCAACAGCTCGATGCCCTCTTTACCGAATTGCGAAGCATCCTTCACGGCATCAGTCTCATTCAAGACCTGACCCCCAAGACGGCGGATGCTATTGTCGCTTACGGCGAACGGCTTTCCTCTTTGATTGTCACAGCCTTGATAGCCGGTGCTAGTCACCTGGATGCCCGCCAATTTATGAAGACCATGAAGCAGGGCAATCGCCATGTAGTCGATTTCGAACAGACTAATCGTCTCATTCGGGAACACTTTGCTCATCGTCCACATCGCATTGTGACAGGTGGTTTCATTGCTTCCGATGGCAGTACGGGCGTAACGACCAATCTCGGTCGGGGTGGTTCCGACTATACCGCTTCGATTTTAGCCGCCGCTCTCGATGCTGAATGTTTGGAAATATGGACCGATGTAGACGGCTTTATGACGGCAGATCCGCGCATTATTCCTACGGCTTACACCATCGACCAGCTTTCCTATGCCGAAGCCATGGAATTGTGCAATTTCGGTGCGAAGGTCGTCTATCCGCCTACCATCTATCCCGTTTGCCAGAAGAATATTCCGATTTACATCAAGAATACCTTCCATCCGGAAGCTGCAGGTAGTGTCATTCGTCGCGACGCAGCCCGTAGTGAACGTCCCATACGTGGTATCTCTTCTGTACAGGAAACAAGCATGGTTACTGTCAGTGGTTTGTCAATGGTCGGTGTCATCGGTGTCAACCGCCGTATTTTCGCTACCTTGGCAGCAGGGGGAATCAGTGTGTTTATGGTAGCACAAAACTCTTCCGAAACGAGTACTTCCATAGGTATGACACCGGCTGACGCCCGACGAGCCTGCGAATTGCTCGATGCAGAATTTGCAGCCGAGATAGCCGACGGAGCGATGAACCGTGCCACCCTTGCCGACGGACTTTCGAGTGTGGCTGTCGTGGGTGAACGCATGCGTAAGTTGCCCGGTATAGCTGGTAAACTCTTTTCGGTGCTTGGACGCAACGGTATCAGCATCTCGGCAGTTGCTATGGGCGGACAGGAAATGAACCTTTCCTTTGTTGTCGAACGAGCTCAATTGCGCAAGACGCTCAATGTGCTTCACGACAGCCTTTTCCTCAGCGAACACGAAGACCTCAACCTCTTTATCTGCGGTACAGGTACGGTCGGGGGAAGTCTCATTGAGCAGATTGCTGCCCAGCGTGACAAACTCTTTGAAGAACGCGGTTTGAAACTTAATATCGTGGGTATCAGCGGGCGTTCACATGCCGTCTACGACCGCAATGGCATTGACCCACATCATTACCGTGAGGCCATGGAGCAAGGTGGAGAGGGCGGCATCGAACGCATGATGCGTGAGATTGAGGAGATGAACATCTTCAATTCCGTCTTTGTAGACTGTACAGCCGGTGATGAAGTCGCCGCTCAGTACGAACGTTTGCTCCGTCACAACGTCAATATTGTGGCAGCCAATAAAATCGGAGCATCTTCTTCCTACGACCATTACCGCTTGCTCAAGCAAATAGCCCGTGAAAAGGGGGTGAAATACCTCTTCGAAACGAATGTGGGAGCGGGTCTTCCCATCATCAATACCATCAATGACCTCTGTAACTCTGGCGACCGCATCTTGCGCATCGAAGCTGTGTTGAGTGGCACGTTGAACTTTGTTTTCAATACCCTCTCCGAGACCGTTCCGTTCAGTGAAGCAGTGCGGTTGGCGAAGGAAAAAGGTTATAGTGAACCCGATCCGCGTATCGACCTGTCGGGCAAGGACGTGGTGCGTAAACTTTTGATTTTGGCTCGTGAGAGTGGGTATCGCGTGGAGTTCGACGAGATCGAGCGTCATCTCTTTATTCCTCAGGCACTCTTCGATGGCAGTTTGGAGGCCTTTTGGCAACGTCTGCCCGATTTCGATGCTCACTTCGAAACGGAAAGAAAACGCTTGCAAGCCGAAGGCAAGTGCTGGCGATTTGTGGCTCGTTGGAGTGAAGGCAAGGGAAGTGTCGGACTGCAGGAAATTCCCCACAATCACCCCTTCTACGAGCTTGAAGGTTCAAATAATATTCTCCTTCTCACTACCGAGCGTTACCGCGAATACCCGATGTTGATTCAAGGCTATGGTGCCGGAGCCGAAGTTACGGCAGCCGGTGTCTTTGCAGACATCATGCGCGTGGCCAATGTGTAACGGCTGTGTTTGGTTCGGGCGATAAGGAGAAATCCTTTTCAATATTTTTGTCATCCGACTAAATTCCGTTGATTATGATAAACTATGAACGTTATGTCAATTTCTATACAGACTTCGCTTTTAAGAAGCTGTTTGGAACAGAGGCCAATAAAGAGTTGCTTATCAGCTTTTTGAATGCCTTGCTTCATGGGAAAGAAGAAATCCGTGATTTGACCTATTTGAATACGGAGCATCTGGGTGGTCAGGAATATGACCGCAAGGCTGTCTTTGATGTGTACTGTGAGACAGTTGACGGGTCCAAGATTTTGGTAGAAATGCAGAAGGCTGAACAGCAATACTTTAAAGATCGAAGCATTTTCTATTCCACTTTCCCTATTCGTGACCAAGCAGTCAAAGGGCACGAGTGGAATTATCAGCTGACAGCCGTTTATACGATTGGCATTCTCAACTTTTGTTTCGATGATACCAATCCCGATTACTTTCATCATGAAGTCAAGCTGCTTGACACTCAGACAAAGGAAGTGTTCTACGATAAACTGACGTATGTTTATCTCGAAATGCCCAAGTTTACCAAGCAAGAGCAGGAGTTGAATACGTTGTTCGACAAGTGGCTCTATGCCATCAAGAACCTTTCTCGTCTTATGGAACGTCCTGCCACGCTGCAAGAACAAGTTTTTACCCAATTGTTTCAAGCTGCAGAAATCGCTCAGTTCAATCCGCAGGAGCGCGTTGACTATGAAGCTTCCCTCAAGGTCTTTCGCGATATCTACAGTGTAGTAGAAACAGCCGAGATACGTGGACATGAGAAGGGCTATGCTGCAGGTATGGCTGCGGGTATAGAGCAAGGGTTAGAACAAGGACTAGAGCAAGGACTAGAGCAAGGCGAAAAAAAGATGGCTCTGCGCATGGCGAAGACTTTAAAAGAAGAAGGCTGGTCGCTCCATCGTATTGCCGCTTTGACAGGTTTGAGTGAGGAAGCATTACTGTCCTTATAATAACTTGCTGGATTCTTTGCTTTTCAAACCTCGTTTTGTTCAAATCTAAAATAAGGAGATATCTCCGACCTCATGGGAGGTTAGAGGTATCTCCTTTTCTCTTACGTAGGGCAACGTCAGTTGTCAGACAATCTGGCTGATGTTACCCCATGCGACATGGCGCGTTACACCGAAGCCGCTTCCGGACGAGCTTCAGTTACCAGTCCCCCTGTACCTTCACCTTCAGGGTTCGTGGTTCCCGGTTGCTTGTCGCCTTGTTCAGACGATTGATTTCCATCCGCATTAGGCTGATCGGGCTTGGCTCCAGGCTGCGGCAACTTACCTTCCGTACCCGTACCAGGCTTCTCTTCCGGTTGGGGTACGTTCGGTTGATTGTCTGATGAGTTGCCTCCAGTTTGCCCGTTGGGCTGATTGGTTTCGGGAGCAACATCCGTGGGTTGCTTGTTAGCCTCTTCCTTCTTCTTGGCCGCTTCACGTATAGCCAGTCTCAACTTCACCGTTTCCTTGAATTTGCGGATGGATGCATTCCACAGAGCAATCGCCTTCTCATACGAACCGCCCAGCATATTGGCACAACCTTCCATAATCTTCACGGCTTCATCATAGACATGATCCATCGTGCTGCGAGCCTTCTTTAAAGCTGCGGTTACCGTCTGGCTGTCATAGTCGCGGCACAACATCTTTTGATTTTCCACTTCCTCGTTAAGTGTCATCAGTCTGTTGTAGTAAACCATGGTACCCGTTTCCGTCAGCACCTGTTGCTCCTCTTCCTGAGAAAGGTCGTTGAGCAGATTTCGGATGATCGCAGTTAAGCCCTCCACACTGGTCTTCAAGTTCTTCTGATACGTATTAAAGTGTTTCAGTAGCACCTCCGTACGTTCGTAACCGTTCAGTTTAGCCATCCTTACACTCTTGATAGCTTGTCTCATACCCGAATAAGCGTGTGCTCGTTCTTGAGAAAGTTGGTGCAGTTTTCCCAGCGAGGGGTCAACCTTGCTTCGTATAAACCACTTCTCTTCTTCTGAAAATGCTTCAAGAAACTCCGTTTTCATGGTTGTGAACTTCACGTTTTCGGAAGACTCGATTCCCGAGATGATTTTTACGCATTCATGCATAAATTCATCGTGCAAGTCATTAGTAAGCGTAGACTTGCTGAACGCTTCAATAGAATATATCATAATATAAAATATAAGACTCCCTGTGATAGCGCAACTGCAGGGAGATTTTTTAAAGAGGTTATTAGTTGCGCCAGTTTAAGCTACCTGGTCCTTTGTAGTCGGTATTAAACGAATCAGGCTACATCATAGGATTTTTCCAGCTTTCTTTGATTTACCTTATGCCTTGTCCATCCTTTAAGCTGTTTGATGGAGAATAGATACTTGTTAGATTGAGGGTTTAGGTAGCACTTCCTGTAATGCAATTTCGATGGATAATTCTTTGTTGCTGCTGTAGCAATTGAACCTTTTGCTAGCGGATTTTCTGGTAGTTCATAGTGTGCGGACTTCTTGTCGAGCGTCTTTTTTAGCAGTCTGCAGTGTACGACTCCCTTGTCGAGCATCTTTTTGGGCCGTCCGCAGTGTGCGTCCCCCTTGTCGAGCGTCTTTTTTAGTAGTCCGCAGTGCGCAAACCCCTTGTCGAGCGTCTTTTTTGGTAGTCCGCAGTGTGCAAACCCCTTGTCGAGCGTCTTTTGGGGTAGTTCGCACAGTTTAAACCCATAAAAAGTCCGCTTTTTCGATATGCTACATTGTGCAGAGCACAAATCGGCATCACTCAAAGGTTGGCCTTGCATTTTAAACCCATTTCAAAGATCGTTTTTGTTTCAGCATTCAGTTCGGAAGTTTCAATCATCCGTCTGAAAGTGAGACAAGAATCTGTAGAACTTTAGCGAAGGGAACAGAAAATCAATTTTACCAGTGGGGAGGTTGGTCCTGCGAGAAAAAAGTCCTGTCTTTTTATGGAAAACAGGAGGTTCTGCTGTTAAGTCCTCTGTTGGTATAATAAGGAAGTGTACCCTGACACCTTTACTCTAACCTTTTAAGGTCATTGCCGAACATCTTAACGATAGGTTCAAGCCAATCATCCTAAGTGAGTTCTCCCAAAGTCCCGGGTGGGGAAGTGGAGGCAGTGCAGGTAGGTTTTCAGTATCCGACGTTTGTAGGTAGGGAAGTGCATTTATCGAAAATGGCAAACAGCCTATTTCAGTCGGATCGCACAGCAAAGCAGCAGCTATCTGTGCGCAAAGAGAAGCGAAGACACGGAGCAAAATTTTTCACCTTTCCTTAAGTTTAGCACTCAAGGTAAAAATAGTTTTATAGCCACCGTACCTATGCGAACCATGTACTTTCCCTTTCAGTTGGTTTAGGAGATCTCAACTACCCCAACCGTCTGTTTAAGCACATTGGATTGCTTTCGTGTGGCAAATATACTAACATATTTCCGAGATAACCAAATTAAATAAGCGGAAAAAGAGTAAATCTTTTGTTTTTCGTTATGTACTGCTGTTTTTATCTTCGTATTCCTGCTTTACCTATCTAAATAAGATGTTTACTGTCATTATATTCAAATATATAGCCAATATTATTCACCTTCTATTTGTTATTTCCAAAGTGCGTTTGTTAGTATAGTAAAATAATTAATTGAGTAGCGAGTGTTTGGTATTTATTCCTCTTTTTATGAAAGAAGGAAAGATGGGGCAGAAGAATGAGGTGAAACCAATATTATTCTGTTACAAGTAATTTCTGTCTACTTGTTTTAAATGAAGAATGTGTATATTTGCAACGGAATTTATCTCCTATAGAATCATGTAGGAGAATCTATACTCTGTCTAGCTTCACGCCGAAGGGGTTGTGGAGGGACAGAACGACATATAATAAGGCGTTTACTTGACGCTTTGTTCTTGACGAATCGGAATCTAGCAAATTACCTGTTTGAAGTCTGGAACATTGCAGCGGTAGATGTCCATGGGTGTGATCAATAATGACAGCCCGAGGTGTGCCTTGCCAGCACGGATTGCGTTCTATGGTTTATGTCATAGGGTTGCAATTTTGTGTTAGGCAGAGGTACGCCTGTAGGTTCATTATATTCATATTCGGCGTGGGCTCTAACGTTGTCTGTTCAACTTCAAAGGCAGTGCTAGAGCCTCGATTCGTGGGACAGACGACAGGAAGTTCCCACGCTTTTTTTGTGCCGTAGATAATGATAATCCATGAACATTGGATCCTTGTAGGGAACGCAAGGAGGCATGAAAAAATATTGATGATGTTGATGGAGCATTCCTTGATAGCCAATTCAGGCATTCAAGTCTTAACCTTTCCTCTGACCATTGATTTACAGGGGAAATTTAAAATGTGGTATCATGAATGGTATGATGCCTCGAATGAGAGCTGGTACTTAGAGCCTGTATATGAGTTGCGTACAGATAATGATACTTTTTTCTATGAAAAGCAGAAACTTTATCATGGAGGTTACTTGGCTGACGATACTTTGGAGGTTCTTCCAGACGATTTAAAAGATGATGATATACATCCTTTGCGCATCGAAGATCAGAATTGTCCTGGCGTGAAGGGAGACATCTTTTCGATGACATTTCAAGACAAACACAATACGTTGTCAAGTTTTGAAAACGTTTGGCTTCCCATTCCTTATTTTCTCAAGCGCACAGTACGCACCTATCATTTTGGTCCTTTGAACTGGTCGCGTTTTCGTATGATACCAATGGACGAGAAGAATGGCAAGCGACAGTATCAAGTGTTGTTGGCTTTTGATACGCGTACGCAGTCGACTGAAAATGAATATAACGAAGCCCCCGTTTTTACAGATCAGTTCCGCCAAGAACTTGAATTTTCGCTTTGTAGCAATGAGTACCAGCAAATGGACTATTGTACGGCAGGTAAGAAGTGGAGTTATATTGAGGAGTATCTGTTTCATTTGGTCTATCCCAATTTGCAAAACGTTTCGCAGATTAAAGGAAGTCATGTGCGTCGTACGGGGTACCTTGCTTCATATATGTTTCTGCTAAATTACTTGGTGGCTCATCAATGTTTTCCAGCAATTAAGCTGTATCGTGATACAGACGTAGAAGTGCACGATGTTGACATGGTGATTGATATCGGTAATTCGCGTACGACAGCGTTGCTGATTGAAAACAATACGAACTTCAATCAGGTGCGTCCCTTGGAGCTGGTAAATTATACCGACCTGCTTGTTGAGGGAAAAAATGGATACTGTCTTAATAAGCATAACACTCCATTTGATATGCAGATGGCTTTCCGTCGCATCGATTGGGGTGGTTTTGGTACCAAGGATAGTAAGCAATTTGTCTATCCTAGTTTTGTACGACTGGGAGAAGAGGCTATAACGTTAATACACAAAGCTACCAATAAGCAAAATGGGGTAGAGACGCTGACTACGTACTCGAATCCGAAGCGTTACTTGTGGGATTGGCATCCCTCACGTGAGGAATGGCGCTTCTTGGTACTTGATGGTGAAAAGGGGGATTCCATCCTTAACTTACCAGGCGTTACCAACCTTTTGAGAAGCGACGGTAAGGTCGACCGAACGGGTAATGGAGGTACAACCTATTACTACTCCCGTCGTTCGTTGATGACATTCTGTTTTCTTGAAATGTTGGTACAGGCTCGTACCCAAATTAATAGCGAGGATTATCGTTCGAGCAAGACTGGCTTTGGTAATCATATGGTGCCGCGTAAGATAAAGCGTATCATTGTGACTTGTCCTACGGCGATGTCAAAGGAAGAGCGTGAAGCTTTGTCGCAATGTGCGAAGGATGCTGTCTTCTTGTTTGAGAATGCAGGAGTCGATAACGCAAAGAAGGAAGGTTCACTTAGCCTATCCATAGAGGTGGTTCCTTCTTATCGTCCGATGGATGATGAGTCTTCGTGGTATTATGATGAAGCGACTTGTTCGCAGTTGGTATATATGTATGGCGAGGTAGGTCATAAGTATAAAGGTTGTTGCAGTGAATTCTTCCAACTCTATGGTAAGCAGTCGGAGGGCGAAACGCAACCTTCTATCATGATCGGTACGTTGGATATTGGTGCGGGTACGTCTGATTTGATGATTAGCAAGTATAGCTACGAAACTCAAGATGTGACGACCATTACGCCTGCGCCGCAATTCTACGACAGTTTTTACTTTGCTGGCGATGATATGCTTTATGCGTTGGTCAAGAACTTGATGTTGCTTGACGAGCAGGGTGCTTTCCGTCAATACTTGAAGAATCTCAGTTCGCGTGACTATCGTCAGGCGATGAAGAATTTCTTTGGTAAGGATCATAGCATGCAGACGGCTGACGACCGCACATTGCGCAAGAATTTTAATGTGCAGTACTCCATACCGCTTATGTCTTATTTCCTTCAGTTGTTGAGTGATGGTAAAAAGGAAGCGACGATCAAGTATGCAGATGTATTTGCTAATTCGCCGGTCAATCCGAGTGTGATTACAGAGTTTAAGGAACGCACAACGATTGATATTACTCAGTTGATATGGCACTTTGATTATGAAAAGGTAGCGACCATCGTTCGCAAGGAATTTGAGCCATTGCTTAAGAAGGTGGCCACCATTATGTATGCCTATGATTGTGACATCGTGTTGCTGTCTGGTCGTCCAGCCTCGTTGACGCCAATACGTGAGCTTTTCTTGAAATACTATTCCGTATCGCCCAACCGATTGATTGTGCTCAATGATTATTACGTTGGTGACTGGTATCCTTTCAGTGAAAATACAGGTTACATTAAGAATCCGAAGACGATTGTGGCTATGGGTGGTGTAATTGCCCATTATGCAGCAGAGTTGTCTAATCTCAATAAATTTATTATTGACCTCAGTCTGTTAAAGCGAGATCTCAAGTCGACGGTCAACTACATCGAGTCTTCGCGTGAAGGAAAGACGATAGAATACCTCTTGACTCCCGATAAACAGCGTGGAGAGTTGGCTATTAGCAGTTTGCCCGAAACGCTTCGGGTACGTCAGCTACCGATAGACTCTTATCCCAGTCGTCCGCTTTATCGCATCGATTTCAATCGTTATAAGTTGGCTGACAAGATGCGTAAACGTGCTTTTATGTCGGGTGAGACTAATGCAACAGAGGCCAAAATTATGGGTGACGTCAAAGATCAGATTGATGCGCTGAAGAAGCGAATGCCCTTTAAACTTGTGCTTGAGCGCGATGACGATAATCCCGAGCAATTGAACATTGTCGAGATTACTGACCGTGAGGGAAATGAAGTGACAGAGAGTTTCCTAGAGGTACATATTCAGAGTCTCGGTGTAGAAGAGCAGTATTGGCTCGAGTCTGGCGCATTTGATTTTTAATCACTTCAAACGAAGAAGGTATGTTATCAGATATACAACAGCATATCCAACTTGTCGAGGATTCTATTGCATGGGCTTCGAAGTATGGAAAGGAAGCATTCCCTTACAATGTGTTTAAGGACTATCGTCGCCATTTGCGCCGTATCTATCAAGCATTGGAAGAGAACTGTTCGGCAGCAGCCTATGGTGAAAGTCAGGTAGGCAAATCTTATTTGATGAGTAGTTTGCTCTCTTCTCCTGACCGTCCTTTTGTGATTACACACGATGATAAGGAGTACAGTTTCATTGATGCCATTAACCCCAGTGGCGGTAACAACTCACAAACCGAGTCAACGGGTGTCATCACTCGATTTACGTTACAGAGAGGACCTAAGGAGTTGCGTCATCTTGTTAAGGTGCGTAATCTTACGATTGTAGACATCGTACTGATGTTGACTGATTCTTATTACAACGATGTGAAAATCAACCCTGACCATGTGATGCGTTATGATCAGATTAACGCTGAATTGGAGAAAATGTCTTCACTTTGGAATCATCAACAACAGCACAATAACGAATTGTGTGAGGACGATATACGTGACATCTTTGACTATGTGCGTGAGACCATCGGTAATGCTGCGGCCGCAGTGTCTCAGTCGCGCTTCTGTAAGGTCGTGGCTCCTGTCATTCAGTATGTTTCTTATGACAAATGGGTTGACGTATTTAGTCTCTTGTGGAATCGTAACGAGGAGGTGTCTCACCTCTTCTCTGTATTGATTGCTGAATACAAGAAACTGAATTTCCAGACAGTCATTTATGTACCCTTTGAGGCAATTATGCGTGATAAGGGTACCCTGCTCAAAATCGAGTGGCTTGACACCGTTTGTGGAGTAGCAATTGATACGGGGAGTGACGAGGTGACAACCGATGTATATAATAACAGCGGTCAGTTGTTGGCTCGTGATTTTCCGAAGGGAAGTTTGTCAGCGTTGATTGCCGAGTTGACGCTCGAAGTTCCTGAGGAGTTGGCCAGTGAGCGTAGCTTCTTGCGCAAATTAGACCTTCTGGACTTCCCTGGAGCCCGTTCACGTGAAAAGTATAAGGAAGACGAATTGAAGTCTGTTTTGCCCAAGATTCTTCGTCGTGGTAAAGTGGCTTACCTCTTCAATAAGTACTCGCGTTCGCTGCGTATCAGTAGCGTACTGTTCTGCCATCACAATAATCAGAAGGCAGAAGCCACGATGGGTGAATCCATCAACGACTGGATTGAGCAAAACATAGGTAAGACTCCCGAGGAACGTGCCCAGATGTTACGTAACACGCAGGGGGTCGCTCCGTTGTTTATGATTGCAACCAAGTTTAATATCGACTTGGAGCGAACAAAGAATGACCAACGCGATGCACCTGAAAAACTGGCTGATCACTGGAGTCGTTTTAATACCGTATTGCCTGAAATTATCAAGCCTTACTCTTGGCTGGACGAGTGGGTGGTAAAAAGCGGAGAATTCCGTTCGGCTGCTTTCCAGAATATCTATCCCTTGCGTGACTTCTATTGGTCGGGTAAGAATCAGGTGTTTGACGGATATAGTGATGGCGTAGTAAAGTCTCCAGAAACGGGAGAACATCATTTTGCGGATTATCCTGATTACTTTTCTCGGTTGAAGGAGAGCTTCTTGAGAAACGAGTTCGTGCAGAAGCATTTTGCCAATCCTGAAGTTTCGTGGGAAGAGGTCGCAACTCCCAATAATGACGGGTCGAAGGCCATCATTCGTCAGCTGGATAAGATAGCTGGTGTGCTTGATGAGGCGCGTCGGAAGCGTTATCACAATCAACTCACTCAGTTGAAGAAGGATATGTATCGTTCGTTGACTGCCTATTATGAACCGGAAGACAAAGAGGAAAAGAATCGGAAGGTGCGCCAGTTGGCAGGCGAGTTGCATCGTACGTTGACTTGGTCGGTAGGTGAGAAACCGGAAGTGTTTGGTCGTATCATTGATACGCTCATGGTACCTGTCGGCGATTTGCGTGACATTGCCTATGATATAATTGTCTGTCGATCGGAAACACCGCAAGACTTTTCACAGGTGCACTTCATTCGGAAGATGGCAGGGATTAACCTTGCAGACTCCAGAGAAGTAAATATCGGGAAACTTTGTACGTCACAATTCTGTGACGAGAAGGAACTGGATAAGATTCTGCGAGAGCGGGGTACGTCGATTGAGGCTGTCCTGTCGAATGACACCGAGGTACTAACCACGGTAGCTGATGTCGTGACGAAGCACATCATGGACTATTGGAATGACTACGTTAACAGTAGAGTGAAGGTGTTGGAAACCATCCTACCGTATGCCGAGGAGGTGGTATTTATGCTTACAGCTTTGCTTAAGAAACTCAATGTAAAGAAGGTGCTCTCTGAGCGAATCGATTACTATTCTAAAGTATTTCAAGAGAACGAGTTACCCAACGCTATTGCCGACTTCTCGGCACTGACGCTCAATAATTTCGTGGGATCGGTAGGCCGTGACTATATGCAAGACGACATGGTGGAAGCTATACGGCTGAAGGCAGAGAAATGTCAGGTACCTGTTAACCTTTCCTCGTCTGTTTGGAATAATGATAGACAGGTTCGTCCGCTGAAGGATACATTAAATGCGTTGGATGAGGCTACTCGCATTGACGAGGTGAGTAGTAATTCTCTCATGAAACTTCCCTTGTGGGCAAACTTCCAGCGATGGGAAAATCGGATGCTGATAGGTTTGCTCTTTGCGAGTGATATTTCGCAAGTAGACCCCGAGGCTAATGAACGCATGCGTTGCTTGTTGGAACAGTGTAATTCTCTTTATAAAGAATAAAACTCATGGGTGAATATACCTATAAAAGAAAGCGTTGTCTCTGTTATACCAATCCCAGTGATTTTACCGACATTCAAGGTGTCGGTAAGGATCCTGCTTATCTGCGTTATAACAGTGTGCAGAGCGTTGTCAATCGACTGGTGGCTCCGGCCTATCACCACTTCTTGGCAGCTTCGGATTATCAAAGTATGGAAGACCGTATTTATTGGCATGTCGATGAGTGGAAGGAACGCCCTGTTAGACTGGTCGAACTTACGGGAGCCGAACGTGATCGCTACGAGGATATCAAGAAGGAAACTGTCAATGCTTACCTTCAGGCAGTAGATAAGGCTGAAGGGGACGACTTGACCATTCTCATAGCAGTCTTGAAATATCGGCCTGATGATTTTATCTATTGTGCCGATGGTAAGGTGTGGCTGGTAGCGTGGGGGATGACGCTCGATCAGCATAAGCATAAAGTAAGTGGTCAGGTTATCCATGAAGTGGAAATCATCAACAAGTGGACGCTTACCTTTAACCCTGGTCCACATGGTAAACTGGCCAATGCGATAGATCGAGTGAGTAAACGCGAAGAGGGGTATGTTGTCAAGGAGACCGACTTGCCTTTGATCGTAGCCAACGAAGGGTGGGCCTTCGATGGTTGGGAACCTATTCCTGTTGGTGTAAAACTGATGGCCGATCAGACCTTTGTGGCGCGTTATCTGAAGATGAAAGTTGAGCCTGAGTCCGAACCAGAGCCAGTGTCTTATGATGATGACGAGGAAGAAGAAATGCTGACTTGTCGGTTTGAAGCGGGTGAGCACGGTACGTTGCAAGGCCAATCCGAGGTGTACAAGTGGCCTAACGAACAGTTGAGTTACGACGAGATACCTACTATTGAACCTGAAGCAGGTTATCGATTTGTGGGTTGGGACATTCCTACTTTAAATAGTCTTACGCAGGATGTGGTCTTTACCGCCCTGTATAAGCGTGTCCCTTGGTACAAACGTCTGTGGGCATGGATAACGGGCAAAGGTTGCCTAAAGTGGCTCATGTGGTTTTTGCTTCTTTTGCTCTTCCTTTGGTTGCTCAGCTTCTTAGTGGATTCGTGTCGAAGTTGTACGAACCGTTCGGTGAATGGGGTCGTCCCAAGTGATACCATTACCAACGCGAAGGGCAAACGGGTGGATGATAATGGATTTGCGCATCCGGTAACGGGCAACGATGGAGAGTTGCCTGCCGATGGGGCTGTTGTGGCTCCTGTATTGGGCGAAGGAGGTACCGAACTGCCCATCGTTCAGCAACCTGGTATGCCTTCGATCATAGCCAATCGCTTGATGCTCTTTATGGAAGACAGTTCGGGCGATTTAGAGGGGTTGGCGCGTGACTTCAAGAAGGCTTACCCCGACGATAAGTATGCCATCATTGGTTACGATAAGGAAGTAAAGATGCTGGTGCTTCGTGTGCCTGAAGGTGAACGTGCTCAGTTGCGTCAGTCGCTTAATAACCAGTTGCCCAATCATCGCTTCTTTGTGTTTGACGAAGAGGTGTATAGTACAAGTGCTCTCAAGAACTCAACTTCTAACTTGGAACGTGGCTGGCATTTAAGTGCCATCCGATTGAGTCGGGGTTGGCGCATCACGCGTGGTTCGGCTGATGTGAAGGTCGCTATAGTCGATGATGGTATCGATGCAGCTCACCCGATGTTTGCCAATCGCATTGTTGAGGCGTATAATGTTTTCAGGCAAGACAATCAGTTGAGCCTGGGCGAAGGACATGGTACGCATACAGCCGCTTTGGCGGTGGGCAGCGAAGAATTCTTCCGCAAAGGAGCTGCGGGTGTGGCACCACAGTGTCAACTGATGCCTGTTCAGGTGTTTGATAACAATTATTGCCCACTTTCAGCACTTGTAGCAGGCGTGATGTATGCTATCCATCATGATGCAGATGTGATTAATATGTCAGTCGGACCAAGCTTTAAGGGGCTGAATCAGTTGCCAGTAGAGCAACAGCAGCAAATAGCTCGTGACCAGTTTCACAATCAGGCGCGTTTGTGGAAACGTATATGTGAACTTGCACTCGCGAAGCAGTCGATACTGGTAATAGCTGCAGGCAACGATGACGTATTGGCAAGTATTCCGCCTGCCAACCGTGCGGAAGCCGCCATCGTGGTTACTTCGGTCGATGAGAAATGTTGTCCGACCAATTTTACTAATTATGGTCCTTGTTCGGACATCTCAGCTCCAGGAACGGGTATTTACAGTGCCTTCCCACGCAGTAGTTTCTCGTCGCAGGATGGTACCAGTATGTCTGCTCCGATTGTGGCAGGCGTGGTGGCCTTGATGAAGTCGCTCAAGAAGGATTTGACGGCTGAGCAGGCGCGTAATGTGCTGTACCGTACTGGAGCTGATGTGTATGGCTACATACCGCCGATGGTGCAAGTAGACAAGGCACTTGAGTCCGTACAGCGCGGCGACTTTAGTAAGCCCAAGGTGCGTGAGATTCGTCCTGTACCAGGTTTCGTTCCCGGTGAGGGTTCTGCTTCAGGGGCAGTACCTCCAGAAACAGTATGGGGCGATGATCCCAGTGGAGGTATCGCTACACCTGGTGGTGCAGGTACGTCTGGACAAGGTGATTCTACGGAAGGTAGCAATTCCGACCTCCCTTCTGACTCCTCCTCTCCTCTTCCTTCGTCTGGTTCAGACGAAGCTGGAGAAGGTGCTAATGACGAACAGCGAAAACCGAACGACTCTTCTAAAGAATCCGATTATGATGCGATTCGTCGTAAGATCAAGGAGTATAAACAAAAGATAGCTGAATTAGAAAAGTTATTGCCCCAGTCGTAAGGTACGGGGAAATTTATATTTGAACAACAATGAATGAACAGCTAAAATTTTCATGGGGACATATCATAGCCTTTGTCGCCATTATTCTTATCAGTTACGTGACCTTTGTGGGAGACACTTATCTAACTGATGGAGATTTCTCACATGCGACCATGGTAATGGTCGGTGTGGATTTGTTGCTGTTACTTTGGTGCTTAACAGCCCAGTACGCAAAGGCCACTACACGTCATTTCGCTCGTTGGATTCGGGTGGAACGTTTTTTTGTGTTTACAGCACCTTTGGTATTTATCTTTCTTACGATGACAACTTATTCGCACTTTTGGACGGTGCATAGTAAAGATGAAGCCATTGTAAAGGAATTTACTGAAGCCATCAACGCTTCGCGTCAGATGTTTACTGACTACGACGTTTACGCAGAAGCACGCATGGATGATTATCAAGATGAATTGCAAAAGGCATTCCCCAATCCTGATCAACTTCATATTCGTGAAGCTCATGCAAAAGTTCTAGAACTTCAACTTTGTTCGCAAAACTATGACTCTCTACGTACGGTAGCTCTTGAGTGGATTGATAAAGCCAATCAGGGTGCAAGTACTTGGAATGTTTTCCTGTTGGCCAATAAGGAGGAAATTAAGGACGCTGTGCGTTCTTGGAACCAACAATTGACTCAATTCTCTACAGCACAGTTAGAGTATGAAGCAACCGATAGCGAGTTCAAAACATTCATGGAAAGTTCTGTAAGTCTAAGCAAGGTGGAACAAGGGTTGGAAGCCTTGTCGGCTAAGTATACCACGACCGATTTTCCCAATATCCCAGCCATCCTGTCTGCCATGCTTTTGTTTGTTTCACTCTGTCTACCATATTTGTTGCAGGAACGCCATACGAAGAGTATGTACAGCCTGCTAGGCAAGAAACGGCAGACTAGTTACAATAACAACTATTCTGATACGGACAATTTTACATCTTCGTCATCGGCTTCATCTTCATCTTCTGTTGTTTCTTCTGATGACACTGATGTCTTTACAATCTAATATAATAATCACTATGGATAAAAAAGAAATTCTCAAAAACGTTCAAAGTTACAGCGCAGACCAGCTGTCTGAATGGATTCGCCAGAATGTGGTTACGCTGGACGAACTACGTGCAACGGGTATGTTGCTAAAGATTACGGAACGCCGCATCACGGGCATCTTGGATAAATCTCCTGAAAGTTCAGTGGATGCTTTCAACAGGGGAAAGGAACAACCGAGTAGTGTCACCTCCAGTGTTTACCTGTCAGAAGACGATGAAGAAGATACGTACGCGTATGACGGGGAGGATTACAACAGCAACTCATCCTCCGTCTCAAATGCTTCAGCAGCCTCTACGTTGAGCGACTCAGATAATTCGTCTGCAGTTTCTACGCCCATCTCTAACCGAGGGGGCATGTTCAATCGTCCGTTTTCGTTGAAAGGACGCATACGACGTAGTGAATATGGTTTGTCGGTGATTCTTTATTCTGTCTTAGCGGTGATTTTACAAACAATTATGGCTGCTATAGTTTCCAGTACCCCTAGCGATAAGAGTGCTGCTCCAGTTTTGATTTTGGTTTTATTGCTTCCGTATATTATGCTTTGGTGGTTCATGGTAGCGCAAGGTGCTAAGCGTTGTCACGATATGGGGCATTCTGGCTGGTATCAACTCATTCCTTTCTATGGACTTCTTATGCTTTTCATGAATGGAGATAAAGGGACAAATGAATATGGTGACAATCCGAAAGGAGAATAGTTTGAATAATTAGGAGTAAACTAATGGCTACGAAATACGATATTTTAGATAATGTATCTGCTTATTCAGCAACCGATTTGGTTGGATTTATCCGAAGCGGAATGGTAACCTGGGAGGAACTCTGTAACGAAACGGACGGACAATTCTCAGTGAAGCAGCGCAAGGCGGTTGAAAGACTATTAGAAGAGCACAAAGAGAAACAATATACCCAGGTACGAATGGAAGAACCTTCCTTTCAACCGCAAGTAAACCCCGACTTGGAATGGGGACAGGTAGATAAAAATGACTTGGAGGCTCTCCAAGCGTTTAAAAAGCTACATCCAGAAAGCCCGCACTGTCGTGAGGCGAACAAGCTGATTAATGCTTTGATGCGTGAGCAATTCAGCACGTTCAATTTAGATGACGTAATGAGGGAAATTCACAACAAAAAGGCTAGTAAGGACAAATCCAAGACTCAAGTTGTATGGAAGTACCTGTCAGACTTGTATGACAGGGGACGGATCAAGACCGAAGATATTTTGATGATGATCCGCACGGACTATAATATATTAAAGGTTACTGTTATCAAGGATTTACTGAATGAGGGCATTTTGAGTTTGAACGACTTGAGTAATCTAGGCATCAAGTCAGATTTTCTGAAGGCACTGCTTGACAATCTGAAGGGACAGCAGTTCGGAATGAGTGATAGACTCGAACGTATCAGTCACACCTCTACCGAGGTGTATTTTTGGGGTATTCCTTCTTCAGGAAAGACCTGTGCGTTGGGAGCTATACTTAGCGTTGCACGTCATGGTAGTGTCGCAAAGAGCATGGCGATGAATCCCTGTCAGGGTCATGGCTACATGAATCGTTTGTCTACAATCTTTAAGCAGGACAAGACGGTAGGCGTGCTACCTGAGTCAACCGACATCTTCGCAACTAACGAAATGAGTTTTGATTTGGAAGATAGTCAGTCACTTATGCATCCTCTGACTTGTGTCGATTTGGCTGGTGAGTTGGTACGTTGTATGTATAAGTGCAACGCTGGTGAAGGTATGGAAGAGCGCGAAGAATTGGCTTTGGAAACATTGACTCGTGTCTTAGTGTCTAACCGTACCACCAATCGCAAAATTCACTTCTTCGTCATAGAATACGGCGGTCATGACCGTTTGTATGATGGCTTGTCGCAGGATGTATATCTGGAAGGAGTACTCAACTATATCAAACAACTCGGAGTGTTCAAGGATGATACCGATGCCATCTACGTGATGCTGACCAAGGTCGACAAGGCACGTGCGGAAGGCGGTAGCCTGCAGGCTGTATTGCAACAATACTTGACAGAGCGTTATCAAGGTTTTATAAACGGACTCAAGAAAATCTGCAAAGACTATGAAATCAACAATGGCAAGGTAGAGGTTGTTCCTTTTTCTTTAGGCGAAGTGTGCTTCCAAGATTATTGCTTGTTTGATGCCTCTCATGCTCAAAAGGTGGTGAGCATCCTGCTCAATCGCTCGAAGGGATTACGAGGTGGTCGTATTGGTGGATTCTTGAATAAATTGAGAAAGTAAAATGACAGTACAATTACGTAAAATGGGCTTTGCCCGAAAAATAGTAAGCGAAGGTTCGCAACCAGCAGAAACCTTCAATGCTGATGGGGTATGGGATAAAAAAGTAGGTGACCTTCGGAGTTATCTACAGTTGCTTAATATGGGTGAAAACCCACGTGAGCGTGTAGCTACCTTCATCTCTTACGATGAAGGCGGTCTCTTTATTACGCTTGTCACTCTCGTTGACGGAAGACCGGGTGACCACCTCAGTGGTTGGATTTACATTCCGCGAATACTTAATGTACCAGTTGACAAAATCATGGCTGCACATCAATTGGTCAAGGATTGGTTACAAGAAAAGGTTTCTAACAAGGAGCTAGAACAATTCTTCAATGAAGATTATCTACTCCGTGAACTCCCCGAAATGTACAAGGCTTCTAAGAAAGGATTTCAGAAATGGGGATTCTTTGACCTAAATCAGTCGAGGTACTCCTTGACTGACTTCTTTGAGTATGCTTATCAAGTCGAGTTTACCCGCTTCGAGGCTGTTTACATTCAGGAGAAGGGTTCTGGAATTAGAATAAGAGATGATAAGCGTTTCGAAGACTTGACGCAAATGAAGTTGCGTAAGTCGGTCTTGATTTGCCCTCCTGCGGAAGAAGAATGCAAGCGGTGGACTAATGTGGGTGCACAGCTGTTTTTAAATGGTAAGCCGTTTACCAAGAAAGCCCGAATGAAGGAAGGCGCTTCTCTTCATATGGAATTGCAACGTGCAGGATTTGAAACCATCAGTGCGGAAGAGCAAAAGCTCACATTGGAGCATGATGGTAAGCCTTTTGTATTTCCTAAGAAGGATCTCAAATGGATGAAGCGAATCTGTTCTAGTGACTTTGATATCCGCAATGAAAATGAGGAACAATTAAACAATCGTGCTGAAATAAAAATTAACGGTCAGCTGCTTCCTCGTGATGGGGCTATCTTTTCAGAGGATGTATGGAATGAATGTAAGGCAACTATTAAATGTCGCAATTACCAAATAATAGAAAATCAAGAATTCAAATTGTCTAAGGGTAAGAATAAAACAACGATGCATCGTCTGCCGATTGATTACACGGTAGAGATGGTCAATGGCAAAGTAGCCAAGATGACTCTGGAGTCTAAAGATCTTCCAGAAGACAAAATTTCTCCGTTAAAGGGTTACAAACTTGAAAGTGGAAATCATCTTCGTTTCAAATCTGATGTGTGGAAGCAGCGTCTCATCGGATTTGTGGTGGCTATTGCCCTCTACTTAGTCGTTGCAGCATGTATGGCATTGTACGCATGGTTTACGACCCGTGAATTCAGTCTGAAATCAAATTGCCCCTTTGTTGAGGTTACCGAGGTAAAAAAGAATACGACTAAAACAAGTATAGTTTCCTTTGATGAGGGACAAAATGAGTGTTCTACAGCAGCAATAGACTACTTGGATAAGAAGGAAATTTGGCATCGTGACACCCTTGAAGGTTTCGAAGAAACGAAAGGACTGTTCGATGCACTCAATACGTATGACTATCAAAAGTTGACGGAACTGAATACAAAGTTGGCTGTTTCATGTAACTATAAAAACCTTATGGATACTGTAATTATATGCAAGGAGTTTATGAATATGAAAAAAGGTAGTAAGTATCTATCTTCGGAAGATAGTACAATAACTTGGAGAAAATATGCAGAGAAGCTGAGTCAAGGTAAGGATGATCTTGATAACAAGGCGGCAAGGCGGATTGAAGACGATAATGTGTCTAACTCAAAGCAAAAATCGTCCGTGAACCAGTCTGCAAAAACCCAACCTTCCTCTTCGAATAAAAACTCTAAGCTTAAACCAGAAGACTCAAAAAAGGGAGCTGAATCAACAAAGAAAAAAGATGATTCTAAAAAGACTCCATCTGCAAATACACAAATATCTCCGAAAAAAAGATCTTCAGAGACTGTTGATGATATTAGAAGTAAAGAATAGAACTTCTGTTTGAAATATTAAGTATGAGTACATTCAATAAAATAGCTCTGCTCATTGTTTCAATTGTTATTGCAGTGGGCGGCGTTTTGATTTTTGCCAAGACGCGAGTGGAACCTCCTAAAGCGTTGAAGCCCGTTGATCAATATGCAATGGACTTGCAGAATGAGGTAAACAAACTAAGTACATTCCGCAATGATATTCGAAAGGCGGATTCACTATTCCTCTTAACAAAAAAGAAGATAGAAGTATATGCTACTGAAAAAAAGATTGACGCCCAAGAGAAGGATACTTATGACAAACAAATGTTGGAGGCCTTTGTGCCTGTCCTCATTCAGTATTCGTATGGTATATTTAGTCAAAGTACGTGGTATGAAGGCGACCTTTCTTATATCAAGGAAAGAATTACGATTGTAAGATCATCACCAGTAGTCTTTGCCAATATGTCGAATCAGTATAAGGCAGACATAAATGAGTTAGGAAAAGTGCTCAGCCGTTATCGTGATGCCCGCAGGGTAAGTATGCATCGCTCGTATCATGGTATTGCTTCAGCGCAAAAGTCCATCTCTTTGGCAAAAGAATACGCGAATGATCGTTGGCTTAGAAATTGTACTGGTCTGGTTAATGATTTAAATCAAGTACGTCCGTCTATCGGGCAATCGCATTATTATTATGTACAGAGTCAGGTAAATAAATTAGCTGATTATCGCAGCTACTCCTGGTCTTATTTTGACAACACCTTGGTTCAGCATGTGTCTGACCAAATAGATGTCTACAAGAATAATGCACGTAAACTTTATGGAAGCAATTATGATGTAGATCAGCTGTTGTCTGAGGCTAGATACTATTACCAGCAAGCCAAAAGCTACCATGAATGGGTTTCTGATTAAATAGTTGTACTTCTAACGCAAACGTCCCAACCACGAAGCCGAAAGGCTGTGGTTGGGACGTTTCTGTTTGTAATATGTTTTCCTTCTGAACTTATGTGCTTATGCTCGTTGCGTTTAGCAGAGGAAGAGGATGATGGCTTGGGCAACCAAGATGCGGAGGAACATGGCCAAGGGGTAGACGGTAGAGTAGCCTACAGAAGCGGCATCGTTGTTGGCAGTCTGGTTGGCATAGCCGAGTGCAGGGGGATCGGTCGTAGAACCAGCAATGACACCCATGAGGGTGAAATAGTTGAACTTGAATTTCACGCGGCCAATGGTGCCCATGATGAGCAAGGGGATGACGGTGATGAGGAAACCTACCCATACGTAGGTGATACCGTCACCTTCGACTACGGTGGTCCAGAAGTTAGAACCGGCCTTGATACCTACGGAAGCCAGGAAGAGAATCAAACCAATCTCACGGAGGAGAAGGTTGGCTGACGTCGTGGTGTAGGTAACGAGGTGGAATTTGTAGCCGTAGCAGCCTGCCAAGATGGCGATGATCAGCGGACCACCAGCGAGACCAAGTTTCAACGGAGTAGCCATGCCCGGGAACTGGAAGGGAATGCTACCGAAGATGATTCCGACGAGGATTCCGAGGAAAATAGCACCCACGTTGGGGTGGTCGAGACGCTTGATGGAGTTACCCAAGATGCGTTCTACACGGGTTACACAGTCTTCGGGACCAACCACCATCAGGCGGTCGCCAATTTGGATGCGGAGTGAACGGTCGGCGAAGAGATCCATGCCTGTACGGGTGATACGGGTCACGTTGACACCGTGGAGTGAACGGAAGTGCATCTGTCCGAAGGTCTTGCCGTTTACTTCAGGCTGGGTTACGAGGATACGCTTGGAGATAATGGGTGACTTTTCAGCCTGCCAGTCTACGGTGATTTCACTACCGATGAAGGCGATGATGGCATCTACATCGTCAGAGGCGCAGACTGCGTTCATTTCGTCACCTAAGGAGATGATGGTGTCCTTGTCGGGTGAGAAGATGTCATCACCATGCTTGTAGTGGGTACAAACAAAGGTGCGGCCGATGAACTGCGTGAGCTGTTCGAATGTCTTGCCTTCTAAAGCCTGATTTTCTACACGTACAGAGAAGTGATGGGGCTTGGCGTGGGGGTCATCTTCCTGGCTGAGGCGGATTTGCTCTTCTTCCTTTTCCAACTTAATGCGGAGGAAGTAGCGGATGGCAATCATCGCGCCGATGATGCCAACTACGCCGAGCGGATAAGCGCAGGCATAACCTGAGGCAATGTTTTGACCGTGCATGTCAATGCCCATGGTGTTGATAGCTTCCTGTGCCGCACCGAGACCCGGCGTGTTTGTCACGGCACCGTAGAGTACACCGACTGCCATCGGCAGGGAAGTGGGGTCTGAGGTGTCGAAGACCAGGAAGTACAGACCGAGCATCGTCAGAACGTTGAGCAACACGATACCTACGGTAATCATGTTCATCTGCAGACCGCCCTTCTTAAATGACTGGAAGAAGCCAGGGCCGACTTGCAGACCGATGCAGTAAACAAAGAGTATCAAACCAAAGTCCTGAATGAAGGTCAGCACGTTGGCCGGACACGCAAAACCGCCGTTGGGGTCGTGAATACCCAGCGCATTGTAGATATGACCAACTACAATACCGGCGAACAACACGAAGGTAACACCCAGGGAAATACTGCCAATCTTAATCTTGCCCAGCACTACGCCGACGGCAATGACTAAAGAGTAGAGTACGACAATGTGTGCTACGGAATCGGTTGTGGTAAATAATGATTGAAACCAATCCATAGAGTTAATTATGTAATTAGAGAATGAATATTCCTGCGGAAGGAGAAGGCGGCATCCATGAACGGCTTGCGGGCCAGTAGGGAGGAGGGTTAGAAGAGGATCAACTTCGTTTTCTTCTCTTTCATCAATCCATGGATTAGCCTTTGGCATTACATAAAAGAAAGGAACACGCAAGCAAACTAAAAAGTGGTTTACGACGCGTTCCTTTCTTAACTGCCTGCAAAATTAAGAAGAAAAAACCGAATAGATGGGTTTGCTCTGATTTTGTGGGTAACTTTGCTGCGCTGAAGCCTTTGGCTTGTAGGCAGATGGAGTGGGGGAGTCGTGTGGTTGATAAAGTGAAATCAATTTGGCACGCAGCTATTTTCGACTCTTTCATTTACTGCTATTTAGCTTCTCAACGAATATCATCTATTTTTCCCCATGAAGTATTTTGAATTTACGTTTACCACTCGTCCTGCCACCGAAGCGGTGCAGGATGTACTCTCTGCGGTCCTGGCTGAAATTGGGTTTGACAGTTTTGTGCATACCGATGAGTTAGATCGTCCGGCAGAGGCGCATTGTGAGAATCCCGAACAGCCTCGATTTGCGGAAAAGGATGAGGTGGACCATTTTCAGTGTTACATTCAGCAGAGTCTGTACGACGAAGCAGCCTTACGTGAGGCCTTGGAGGCTTTCCCCTTGCCCGGTGTAGAAATCAGTTATGAAATGGTGGAGGCTGAAGATAAGGACTGGAATGAAGAGTGGGAGAAGAATTATTTCAAACCGCTTGTTGTAGACGGTCGTTGCGTGATAGCCAGCACCTTCCACGAAGATGTACCCGAAGCGGAATATCGCATTACCATCAATCCGCAGATGTCCTTTGGTACAGGACACCATGCTACGACCTCGCAGATGATCAGCCGTTTGCTGACCGACGATCTTACGGGCAAAGAGGTGCTCGATATGGGCTGCGGTACCAGTATTCTCGCCATTCTGGCTCGTATGCGCGGTGCGGCTCATTGCTTGGGTATTGATGTGGATGAATGGTGTGTAAAGAATTCACGTGAGAATATCCAGCTCAATCACCTGGACGGTATTGACGTGGAGTTAGGCAATGCGGAGTTGTTGGTTGACAAAGGGCCTTTCGACTTGGTTATTGCAAACATCAATCTCGGTATTTTGATTAACGACTTGAAGCATTATGTAGCTTGCATGAAGCCGGGTGCTTTTATTTATATGAGTGGTTTTTACGATACCGACGTTCCGCAATTGCTTGCCGAAGCTGAGGCACAAGGCTTGCAATTGGTCGATGAACGAGTGCTCGACGGTTGGGCATGTATCAAGTTACAGAAGCCATAATACATTGGCTGGCTTTTTAGAAATAGAACGGGCTGAAGGCATGGTGCTTTCAGCCCGTTTTTGTTGCAGAACGGTGTGCGTAGATGTATATTCAATTGCATAAAACAGAATAATTCGGTTTTTGAGTGCATTTTATTGGTATATATCGAATCTGATTCGCATAATATTCGTACGTTTGCAGCCATAAACAAATGATTCCGTCAAGTTCTGAGGCTGCTGAACACTTGCTGATAGGGGCTTGGTGAGGAATTGCACCTTTTAAGAATATAAACACGAGTCTATGAGTAATCGAATGCAACGTTTGGAGGTGTTGCGTGTCCTGTTGTTGAGTAATGAAATGGGTAGTCACGAGGAAATACTCCAGGAGTTGGCACGCAACGGCTGCGTGGTGACGCAGGCCACGTTATCACGCGATTTGAATAAGCTGCATGCTGCAAAAGTTTTGAATGGTCGAGGCGGCTATCGTTACGTTTTGCCCGAAAATCCATTGTACCGACGGACGATTCGTCCCGAAGTGGTGCCGCAATACTTGCGCAATACGGGTTTTACCTCGATTTCCTTCTCGGGTAACCTGGCAATCTTGCATACGCGTCCTGGTTATGCTGCCGGACTGGCTTCCGACATCGATAGTCATAAGTTGTCGACCGTTGCAGGAACGATTGCAGGAGATGATACCATCTTGGTTATTATTTCTGAAGGTACTTCGCGCCAGGATTTTACCGATGAACTGGCCACCATTATTCCGGCCGTCAAGAGTGTGGTACTCTGAGGACGGTTTAGCATTTCATGTACAAAGCTCTATCTATTATGGAAGAATACAATGACGGAATCCAAGTGTTAGTGGCCGATGCCAGCCACGAAAAATATGTAGACACTATTCTCCAAACGATTACGGACGCGGCCAAGGTGCGTGGTTCGGGCATAGCCAGCCGTACGCACGAATATGTCGCAACGAAAATGAAGGAGCGCAAGGCCATTATAGCCTTGTATGGTGAAGAGTTTGCTGGTTTTTGCTACATCGAAAGCTGGGAAAACAAACACTATGTAGCTAACTCGGGTTTGATCGTCGTACCCAAGTTCCGGGGACACCATTTGGCTACCCGCATCAAGCGTTTAGCCTTTGCACTGAGTCGGGTGCGTTGGCCGCATGCCAAGATCTTTGGACTGACTAGTTCGGGTGCAGTGATGCGCATTAATACCTCGTTGGGCTATGTGCCGGTTCCGTTTAGTGAATTGACTCAGGATGATGAATACTGGAAGGGTTGTGGTACGCCCGAGCAACCTTGTTGCATCAATTGCGACGTGCTTGCCCGTACCAACCGCAAATATTGTGTGTGTACCGGAATGCTGTTCGACCCCGAACGTCATCCCAATGCTCCGTTACCGGCAGAGATACCCGCAGACGTGATTGAATTTATCAAGAAGAATGAGGCAGCGGGTTAAGTCGTGCCAGATGTGTGGCGTATGGCGCGTTCTGTACGTTGAAAACAGTGGTAACCAGCTCAAGTAAACTATAAAATCAGACCTTCTGGTCTGTAATCTCTAACCTGTCTTCCTCCCCCTAATCTACCATAATGATGAAGAAGAAAGTAGTTGTAGCCTTCAGCGGTGGTCTGGACACCTCTTATACGGTGATGTACCTTGCGAAGGAAAAAGGATATGAAGTATATGCCGCCTGTGCCAATACGGGCGGCTTCAGCGAAGAACAGCTGAAGACAAACGAAGAAAATGCGTATAAACTCGGTGCTACGAAGTATGTGACGCTCGACGTGACGCGTGAGTATTATGACAAGAGTCTCAAGTTTATGGTCTTCGGCAATGTGCTTCGCAACAATGTCTATCCTGTATCAGTATCGTCTGAACGTATCTTTCAAGGTATGGCGATAGCCCGTTACGCGAAGGAAATCGGTGCAGATGCCATCGCACACGGTTCGACGGGGGCAGGGAACGATCAGGTTCGTTTCGACATGACCTTCCTTGTGATGTGTCCTGACATGGAGATAATCACCTTGACACGTGACAGCAATTTGAGCCGTCAGGAAGAGGTCGATTACCTCAATGCACACGGATTCAAGGCAGACTTTGCCAAACTTAAATACTCCTATAATGTCGGTATTTGGGGTACCAGTATTTGCGGTGGAGAAATTCTCGATTCCGCCCAGGGACTTCCCGAGTCTGCCTACCTCAAGCAGGTTACTAAGGAGGGAACAGAAGAACTTCGTCTGACCTTTGAGCAAGGCGAACTCAAGGCGGTAAACGGCGAAACCTATGATGACCCGATTGCGGCTATTTGTAAAGTCGAAGAAATTGGTGCAGCTTATGGCGTCGGACGCGACATGCATGTAGGCGATACGATTATCGGCATCAAGGGGCGTGTGGGATTTGAAGCCGCTGCCCCGGCCTTGATTATCGGAGCGCACCGTTTCTTGGAAAAGTACACGCTCTCAAAGTGGCAACAGTATTGGAAAGATCAGGTAGCCAACTGGTACGGCATGTTCCTTCACGAGAGTCAGTATCTGGAGCCTGTGATGCGTGACATTGAGGCCATGCTCACCAGTTCACAGCGTTACGTCAACGGTACGGTTATTCTTCAGCTTCGTCCGCTAGGTTTCAGTACGGTTGGTGTTGAAAGTGCTGACGACCTTGTCAAGACGAAGTTTGGTGAATATGGTGAAACTCAAAAAGGGTGGACGGCCGATGATGCCAAGGGCTTCATCAAAGTGTTAAGCACCCCGTTGCGTGTATTTTATGCTAACCACGGAGCGGAGGAAACGCTTGATTAAAAATGCCTCGACTCAATATATCCTTTGCTATGCCTCCTAAAAAGTTAACTCGTTCGCGCAATCGTATGTTAGCCGGTGTGTGTGGTGGATTGGGAGATTTCTTTCAAGTAGACCCTACGTTTATTCGCATTCCGTGGGTATTCATCACCATTGCTTCCGGACTGATTCCATTTGCGTTGCTTTATCTGATTTGTGCCATTCTAATTCCCAATAGTTCCAGGTATGAATGATTCCATTAAAGTGGGCATCGTCGGCGGTGCCGGTTATACAGCGGGTGAACTCTGCCGCTTGTTGCTCAACCATCCCGATGCAGAAATTGTCTTTGTCAACAGTGAGAGCAATGCGGGCAATTTGCTTGCCGATGTGCATGCGGGACTCTATGGTGAGACCGATTTGCGCTTTACGGATGAACTGCCTTTTGACCAGGTCGATGTAGTCTTCTTCTGCTTTGGTCACGGCAAGAGTACTCGCTTTCTTGCTGAACATTATATTCCTGCCGATGTTCGTATCATTGACCTTGCTCAGGATTTCCGCCTGACAGCTGAAGACAATGATTACGTTTATGGGCTTCCCGAGCTCAATCGTAACCAAATCATGGGAGCTCTTCACGTGGCCAATCCCGGTTGTTTTGCTACGTGTATTCAGCTCGGATTGCTGCCGTTGGCTGAGGCAGGCTTGCTTAAGGGAAACATTTCAGTCAATGCCATCACGGGCAGTACGGGAGCGGGTGTGAAGCCTGCTGCCACGACTCATTTCAGTTGGCGCTCGGGAAATATGAGCATTTACAAGGCCTTTGAGCATCAGCATGTGCCCGAAATCTTGCAGTCCATTCACCAGTTGCAACCCTCCTTTGCGGGGGATGTAGACTTCATTCCGTATCGTGGCGATTTTCCGCGTGGCATCTTTGCTACCGAAGTGGTGCGTTGTGATTCTTCCCTCGAAGAAATTGAAGCTTGTTACCGCGATTTCTACTCCGAAGCTTCCTTTACGCATTATGTAGGTCGTCCTATTGATTTGAAGCAAGTGCTCAATACGAACAAGTGCCTTATTCATGCAGAGCTGCATGACGACAAATTGTTAGTAACTGCCTGCATCGACAACCTGCTTAAGGGAGCATCGGGACAAGCCGTGCAAAATATGAATCTGATGTTTGGGCTGGAGGAAACGACCGGCTTACGTCTGAAGCCCGTGGCTTTTTAAGAGAAACTTCGCATTGGGGAGTAGATGCGGTTGTCTTTTCAACCGTCTTTACCCTTTGGGACACCTCTTCCCCTTCATCTATTTCACTTCATGCTTATGAATCTTTTTCCAGTCTATCCGCTCTTCCCCATTTCCATCGTTCGTGGCCAAGGTTGCCACGTGTGGGACGAGCAAGGACAAGCCTACCTCGATCTTTATGGTGGCCATGCCGTCATCAGCATAGGTCATTGCCATCCGCACTATGTCACTCGGTTGACGGAGCAATTGCAGACCTTAGGTTTCTATTCCAATTCCGTTGTCAACCGATTACAGGAACAGTTGGCGGAGAAGTTGGGTGAAGCATCGGGTTATCCCGATTACAGCCTCTTCCTCGTTAACTCTGGAGCTGAGGCTAATGAGAATGCACTCAAGCTTGCTTCTTTCCATACGGGACGAAAACGCGTGCTGGCTGCTTCAAGGGCGTTTCACGGTCGTACCTCACTAGCTGTCGAAGCTACTGACAATCCGAAAATTGTTGCTCCAGTCAATGCCAATGGTCATGTCACTTTCCTGCCACTCAATGATTTGGAAGCTTTTCAGGCTGAATTAGCGAAGGGAGATGTAGCGGCTGTCATTGTGGAGTGCATTCAGGGTGTGGGCGGTATCCGTCTGGCAACTGCAGAATTTTTACAAGGCTTGCGTGCTGCTTGTGATGCTACGGGTACAGTCTTGATTTGCGACGAAATACAGTGCGGTTACGGACGTTCGGGTAAGTTCTTTGCCCATCAGCATCTCGGTGTGCGCCCCGACCTCATCACCTGTGCCAAGGGCATAGCCAATGGTTTCCCCATGGGAGCCGTACTCATTTCGCCTCAGTTTGCAGCTACTTACGGCATGCTCGGCACCACTTTTGGCGGAAACCACTTAGCCTGTGTGGCCGCACTTGCTGTGTTGGAAGTCATGCAGAAGGAAAACCTCGTGGCTCATGCCGCCCGTATCGGTGACTATTTGTTGGAAGGTTTACGAGCGATGCAGCAACGTCATCCCGACCAAATCGTGGAAGTGCGAGGCGAAGGCATGATGATTGGCATTGAATATGCCCAACCTGTCAAGGAAATGCGTCGCCGCTTGGTGGAAGAACAACATGTCTTCACGGGGGCGGCTTCCACTCATATTATTCGACTATTACCTCCTCTCACGCTCACGGAGGAAGAGGCTGCAGAAGCTTTGCAGTGTCTGGAAAGCGTGTTATAGACTTGTTTTTATTTCCTGTGTCCGCGTTCTACCCAGCGCGGACACTTTTTTTATGCCTTTATTTTCAGTGAAGCATTGGTTTTTGCCTTTGCTGCTCTTCGGGTCGCCTTCTCCCATCGTTGCGTTAGGAGAGAAGAAGCCTTTCCTCTTTTGTCAATTTGTCCTTCTACCTACCATCTGACAATTTTCGTCCTTTCGATTTGTCCTTCTACCTACCATCTGACAATTTTCGTCCTTGCGATGTCCTCGGTACAGACGTACGTACCTGTCGTGTATGCAAAAAGTAAGCCCCGCCAGACTCGATGAAGAGCAAGCGGGGCTTAAATGTGTCGTAGTGTGAGCAGCATGTAGGCGCGTGGGGCAGCCGGAACATACCTTTTTATTCTGCCGTCAGTGCCTCTGCTGCCGTTGTACCTGCAAATTCGGGAGCATAGACCGACTGAGTGCGGGCAATGCCTGTCGTGTACTGTCCGGCACGTATTACGAAGAGTTCTTCCGTCAATTCGTGGTCACCCTTGGGCAGGCGTTCGATAAAGAAATCGGTCGATGCATCGTGAACTGCGCGATAGATTGACAAACCGCGTTCCCAATGATAGCCTGAAAGCGGTTTGACGGGTTCGAGGCAGGCGGCACGCGAAGCGTTCAGGCTCACGAAGTCAAAGTCTCGTTCGGCACGCAGGTTGTATACTTGGCGCAGGCGGTCGCCCACGTGTACCGTTTCCTTCGGTGCGAGACGTTGCCAGCTGCCTTCGCGCCATATTTCCCAGCGACGGCGCAGTAGCAAGTCCTTGCCTTCAGTCAGCACCTCTTCGGCTGGCAATCGGTAGGAAGCGTAAACGCAACCCCACGACGTGCCGTCCTGCGGTTTGTCAATGCGGAGCTGTTGTGCATCCAGCGTAGCCTTGTCCGAAAAGGTTCGTTTGATGTAACCCGCTGACTTAGGAGTTGCAGATTCCGTAGGAGTGCTTTCTGCCACCTTCTTCCCTCCCTTTGTCAAGGCGTAGGAGAGCGGAGCGGCACTCAGTGCTGTGACTGAATAGGATTGGCCTGCAGTAGAAAGCAGGGCATAGACCGCATCGGCCGTTGCGCGCGATGTTTCCCACGCTTGCGTACGCTTTGCCTGAATCAGCCAGCGGCGCATTTCGTCGGCTTCTATTTCCTTGCCAAAGTAGGCCAGTGCTTCGATGGTGGCACACTGCGTTGGGATGCGGTACGATTCGCTTGACATCAAGGCGCGATCCGTGTCAAACCACCGTCCCTTTTCAGCAGCAGTGACTGTATGCTCCAGCAGACTTTCCAAATTGAGACGGGCTTCGGCATCGTAGCCAAATTCTGCCAGTACGACCGCACCGATTGCTTTGCCGTACATGGACAGTTCGTGGCGAAGTTGAGCGGCACGTTCGAGGAGAAACTTCGCGTCTGCATCAGGTCGTTCGCCCAAGAGTTTTAGCAAGTAGAGGTAACGCAGTTGTACTTCGGAAGGCTTCATGAGCTGTTTTGTACGTTTCTCTTCCAGCTTCCAGTCCTTTACCGATTGAGCTATGTAATCTCGCAGGTAGGGGAGGGAGCGGTCAAGCATCTCGCGCGCTTCGTAGTTTTCAGCTAAACGTTGCACGCGGGCTAGTTGTATGGCTACTTCAATCGTGATGAGGGCATGTCCCTGCATTCCCGGACACCAGCTCCACGAGCCGTTTCCTTGTTGGAGAGCACGCAGTTTGTCAAGTGCTGTGCGACGTAGGCCAGCTGCCTGTGTGGGGGTAAAGAACTGGGTAAGGGCACGGCTGCGTTGGCGCAATTCGTCACCCACCTTAGCCCACGGGGTGGCTTCGTTGAGCCCTCGTGCCGACAGATTGGTGAGCGCGTGAACTTCCTCGTCGGTAGCCTCGGCCCATGAACGAATTTCGGGGTTGAGCGACACCATTTTTTCGCCCAATGCCAGTGCGTAGAACCGTTCGGCCCAGTCTGTGGCACTGAGTGACAGCGGATTGCCTGCCAAAACAGGTAGTGCTGTCACGGCATACCACGTAGGGTTTGAACTCAATTCTAAGGTCAGCGCGTGAGGTTTCGTACGATACCCTTTGTGGAGCGGGGAGAGATCAACAGTGTGCGTTCCCTTTCCTAATAAAGAGAAGGGTAGGGTGCGCGTCACTTCTATCTGGTCTGAAAGTACAGGCAAGAGACGTTCTTCGCCATCGCTAAATTGTTCGCCTCGTGCAGTTACACGGAAGCGTAGCGCGTCAGCATTTGTGCGACAGGTATAGGGAATCTCGATAACCTTCGATTCCTTAGCCGTCAGTTCAACTTCCGGATGTTCGTTGATGAGTTGCTTACCTGCACTTTGCCATTCTTCAAGCGTCACGTTGAGCTGTACTTTCATCGGCTGGTCACTGAGGTTGGTCACCTTGACAGGTAGCAATGTATGGTCGCCTTGACGAACAAAACGTGGCAGGTTGGCTTCTGCCATGAGCGTTTTGCGTGCTACGATTTGTGTGTCGAGTTGGGCAAAGTCCATCGTACGGGTATGAGCCAGTGCGGTGAAGTGCCAACGCGTCAAGCTCTCGGGGAGTCGGAAAGCGAGGCTGACACGCCCCGTACTGTCCGTGCGCAGTTGAGGCAGGAAGAAAGCCGTTTCGGCAAAGTTGGAGCGTGGTTGCGAGGTCGGAGTTCCGTCCTTTATCGCTTGATCGGTGGCAACGCCCGCTGTTTCAGCCTTTAAAACGGTGTTCATTTTTCGGGCGCGGCGGGGACTTGTTTCAGGTACGCTGCCTACCGTCGTCCAGTCGCTTGTTGCTTTAAAATCCAAGCAGCGTTCTTGCTTATCACACAGTATGTTGCCTCCATATCGATAGAGCGACTTGTTCCAATGAGTCCAATAGATGGGTTTCACCTTCTCCGCTTTCCATTGTTTGCTCCACCTTAAAGTCTGGGTAGCCCATTCTTCCCAGGTATCATACCGATAATCGGACGAGGGTAGGCGGCGGGTGAAGTGCACAGCCGAAAAGTCGCGGTTGACTTTCCCAAACGCATCGAGCGAGGAGTCATAGAGGCAGGCAAGGAGTGAGGCGGGTGCCGGTGTGCCATCGGGATAAGCAATGCGCAACGTCCATTCTTCCTCCTGGCCAGGTTCGAGCAGCGAGCGGAAGCTTTCCCATTCCAGAACCAATCGTTTCTCGGGTTTGGGTTTCTCGATGTTTACCTCGTGCTTATAAAGTTTGCCGTCACGCACCATGGCAAAAAACAGGGTGGCTCCGTCGCCCATATCGGGACGATAGGTTGTCGAGAAGGCTACGAGTGAATCGCTGAGGGAAATCTGCCGGCTTTCGATCACACGGTCACAACTTACCAAGTCGTAGAAGAGCGTGGCTTTGCGCTCGGGGGTACCAATCAGTACAAAGGCACTGTCCGAACGGTTGGTGGGACGTGTGTAAGCGAAGAACTTTTCTTCGGAGTTAGCAGGACGTGTGTCGTTCTCACTAAAGAGTACGAAGCGCACGCGTCTTTCCTTTGCACCTTGTTGAGCTGGCACTACGAGATAGTATACCCCCGATGAAAGAGCTTTGCATGCAGCTGACAGACGGAAGGTTTCACCATTCGTAACGATGTCCTCCAGCACTTTGTGGCCAGCCTTGTCTACCAAGTAGAAGCTCAGGTTCTTGCCCAAATGTTTACCCGCTGCATTGCGCAGGGATATTTGAATTTCGGGTAAATGTTCACGGCATATAGTTGCGGGCATTTCCACTTCGTAGAAAGCCGGGGCGGTCGCTGTCTGTATCCACGTTTGGCCTTCCTGCGTTTCGCCGTTGTCTGCCGTAACCGTGTAATTAACTTCAAATGTATAGCGGTTGAAGCGGTCGTTTGTCTGAGAATTGAGGGGAGCTGTGAGATGAACGGGTAAGGCAAAGCTACCGTCTTCGCGGGTACGTGTTTCGCCTGTTTGAGGTTGCATAGTGTCATCGTTCCAACGTCCCCAACTTTTACGGAGAACCGTGTAAGTTACCTTGGCATCAGCAAGTGGTACTCCTGTATAGGTCATTGCTTTTCCCTGAATGCGAATGCTGTCGCCCAGACGATATGCCGTTTCAGGCAAAGTCGTTTCGAGTGTAAACGTTGGACGTTTATATTCCTCTACGCGCACTTCCACTCTGTCTTTGAACGCTCCGCCTGTAAATTCCAGTTTGAAGCGGCCAGGCAAGCAACCTTCGGGCAGGCGAAATTCGCCTTTCAATGTACCCCATTCATCGGTGCGCACGTTGAGGCTGTCTATCTGTTTGTAGTTGGAATCGTAGAGCTGCACTTTGCCGGTGAGTCCCGCTTGGGTACGGAAGTCGTCCCCTTCTGATTCATAGGCCGTTGCAGCAAAATAAATGGTCTGGCCAGGGCGATAGATGGCACGGTCGGTAAAAAGGTCAATGGTTGAGATGATTTGCTGGCCTTTTCGGTCCGTGTAGCCGCGGTTTCCATAAATCGAGAGTGCATCTCCGCCTTCGTCGCCGGGAGAACTGAGGTAAACTTTCTGATTGTATGCCCAATGATGTGTAGGTAATGTGATGCGTCCCTCTTGGTCTGCCTTCAGTGTTTGAATGGCTTTGAAGTTCTCCGTATAAATCGTGACTTGAGGTTGCTGAACGGGGTTACCGGTTTGTTCGTTGACCACTTGCAAGCGCGTGCCTCCGTTGGGTAAGTTAAAGAGCAATGCGTGGTTGGCTGTGATACGGAAGGTTGCTTGGCGTTTCATGCCCTGGCCATTGGTCAGCATAGCCACATAGACGCCTGGTTGCTTGGGTAACTCCATTTCCACCGTGGTTTCCTTCCACTTCCATGCCTCGGCTGTTGGAGTTGTTAGCGTTTGAGTAAGTACTGCTTTCTGCTTTTTAATAAGTTGGTTGATAGCTTGTGCTTCGCCTTGTTTTTGTGAGAGTCTGTCGTACTCCACGGCACTTCCAGTCAGGCGGAAAATGCGCAGTTTGGCTTCCGTGCAAGCTCGCATTTTGACTTCAAACCGTTCCTCCGTACCAGGATAATAGCCTTCCTTGATGCTTTTCAGACTGAGGGCTGGAGTAGTGAGTTCCGCGAGTCGGTTTCGTAGGTTACTGACTTGTCCGTAGACGTCTTTTTTCTCAAACAGATGGATGCCTTCCCATGCAAGGTGTGCGAGCAGACTGTCGTTGTGCAGTGCGTAAGTCAAATCATCACGATCGTAGCGATGCGTCCAATTCAATAATTCTTCGTAAACAAAAACGTTGGCCGGTTGGTCGGCATTGTCGTGTGCCAAGCGGAGCAGTAGGGCAAAGTCGTCGTTTTGTTCGAGCGGTCCCTCAGTATTTCCCCAAGATTGTTTTGCTTGCAAACGGTCCAATTCCAACAGCATGACCGCTTCGCGTTTCCCTTGTTTTTGATAAAAGTCTATCAAGCGGTTACGTTGGGTCGTACGGTATTCGTCAGGCAGTTGGTGGAGTGATTGTGTATGATAATATAAGGTATGAAGCAGGTCATAATCGAAGGCCAAGCTTCGTTTGCCTTCATTAAAGAGCGGCAACCAATCCTTCGTTTTCGCTTGAGCCAGCGCATTGAGATTAGCGAACGAGGCGGTAAAATGCTCGCGTAGTTTCTTGTGTTTCGAGTCTTGGTCGGTAGCTTGCCAGTCTTCCAACTGACGATGGTAGAGATTGGTGAGGGCGGCGTGGTAAAGTGCGCGGACTACAGGACGCGTTTCGTGGCTGAGCGACTCTTCCATTAATTGAATGAATGGAGCAACCGAGTCTGGAGAAATCTCTTGCAGATAGACTCCCTTCATCAGGTGCGCTTTCAAAAGCTGAGCCGTGTTGCCTTCTGTTTGCGCTTTTTGTTCAAGGGTGGTTACGTGTTGCAACGCCGTCTTAGGCAGGTCATTCTTTTCAGCCTGTTCTATTTGTTTCCATAGTTCATCGTAACTCTGTGCAGTCGCCGTTGTGGTAGCACAGGTAAGCGAGAGTAGGAGAGCTTGCAGTTTGTTCATAATCAAATGGTATTAAGGAGTCGTTCGAATAGGGTTTCAGTGGGCCTTCCATTTTGTCCATACTGAACGGAAGTAACTGAGGTATCCCAATACACCCAACAACATGACAAGAACCGTTTTGAGTCCATGTGTGACGAGTGCAAAGGATTGTGCCACGGGTTTGGCTACCCCGTAGACACTTGTGAGGGTCTTGACAATGGCAAAATGCCATGGACCAGCCCCCGCTGGTGTCGGAAGCAATACACCAATGCTTGCAGCCGCAAAGATGTGGAGCGTATCGCCCAAGTTTACGTGAGTTAGTTCGGCAAAACAGGGGAGCAACAGGTAGAGTTGCAGAAAGTTACAACTCCAAATGCCGAAGCACCACAGGAGAAACAAGCCGGGACGCTCTAGCCGGGCAATGGCGGTAATGCCTTGCCAAAGGTTGAGAAAGAAACGACGCAGGTGTTTCCAAAAGGGCAGACTAAAGCCGATGAGCAAACAAATGGCACCGCCTAAAATGAGGAAAAAGGTAGAAGTCGGAACTGCCAACTTCAAACTATTCGAAGCACTTTGAACGAGTCCCACCGTGCTTTCCCAACGCAGGATGACCGCCAGTCCCACGACCACAATTAGGCAGCCAACGTCGGCCAGTTTTTCAACCACCACCGTACCCAGTGCGCGGGTCGAAGTTTTTGCACAGCCACGTTTCACCAAGAGCGAGCGGGTCAGTTCGCCCAAACGGGGCGTCACACTGTTGATGAGGTAGGAGATAAAGACCAGCTCAATGGCACGACGCGTCGTGATGTCAATGGCAGCCGATTGCAGCAACATGCGCCACCGCAAAGAGCGCAACAGGTTGGCAAACACGCCAGCACAAAGGGCAAGCGTTATCCACAGGTAATTGCTACGCAGCCCAAACACTGTTGTCAGTTGGGTGAAATCATATCCTCGGTATATCCAACCCATTAATAATCCCCCGAGTAAAGTAGACAACAGCAGATAAATAATATTTTTGGTGGTCGTATTCATACGTAGAAATGGAAAAACTTGAAATTCTTGCTTCC
>OKZN01000057.1_pt1 | contig 50781 bp, 46 predicted proteins | sample 1609111 | NCBI WGS metagenome assembly OKZN01 (sample SAMN02675048, study PRJEB24791) | human gut metagenome, SKBSTL034 | isolation source: stool | host: Homo sapiens | place: USA
CTGAATTTTCAGTGTTCGAGTCATACTTTATTACTGTATTGGACTTTTATCGGACAGCAATAAATCAGTATCTGTTTTTCTTTTTGAACCATTCAGAACCTGAAGGAATCATACGCTTATTCGTAGTCGATAGCGTAGGGCGTCGCATTACTGCAGGTTCTGAATGATATGCGATAGAGACGATTTGGCTTGGAAGGGGCTTATACCCCACACTTGATGCGGTCGCCTCTTCGGGGAGTGGTAGTGTCTATGCGGGTAGATTTTACTTTTGCTCCTGTCTTTCTTTATAAAGTTCCTTGGTCAGAAATCCTTCGGTGATCTGCTGGTCGTTGCTGACATCTTTGTAGAAAATCCAGTGAGTTGTCGGTTGTTCGTTGTCCTTGGCCGGATAATTGTGTATGAAGTACCACCCTCGTTTGCTCAGGTAGTTCAGTCCGTCGGCAATGGAGTTAAACCGCAGTTTTTTCCCTTTCTCATCAACGAGTGTCTGGTTGGAGAAGAAACCGACCTCCTGACCGAAGTCGATGTCCATGTTGTATTTGTTGTTTCCGTAACTGGCAGTGGTAAAAACCACTTCGCAGTACACGCGGTATTGGTTGTTGAGTACGACATAGGACTGCGCCTGAGCGCAGGTAAAGAGGCTGGTTAATAGCCAGCAAAGTAGAAAGAGTTGCTTTTTCATAGAACTTATAATAGGGATGTTGTTTGCAAGGAGCGTAGAAGAACTTCGGTTCGTGTCAGCATGCGTACATCGGGGGTATTGACTTTTTGCACCGTTTCGCCGCAAGTAGGGAACTTGACAAAATGGTTGTTGTGCTGGTTGCAGCACACCCTTTCAGATAAGGCTGTCCTCTTGCGGTGCGGGCAGGGGAATTCTCGGAGAAGAGTTTCCTTGAGAACGCACACTTCGATCTTCCTTTTACTCACAAAAATACAGTGTTTTGTCAAGGCATTGCGCCTTGATTCTTCCTTTTTTTCTGTTCGATAAATCAGAAAACTCTTTCGTGGGCTGTAAGGTATGTTTGGCAAAGCCGCTTGTAAGCCTTGAGAAAGGGCAGAAAAAGGAGAAAAGGCTTCCTTCTTAGTGGGGCATATCTTACCTTTGTCACTCCTTTATGCAGGTTCTATGCCGATTGTTTTCGGAATGAATCCGTTTCAGTAAGCCCGGTTACTTCCGTGTGGAAATAATTTACATTTCTAAATTGAGGTGGTTTCGCCTTCGTGCTTAGTCTATTCGATAGGCTTACCGATTCGGGTAAAAAGCGGGATAGAACCTGCGTTTTTAATGTAATCATTTGTTTCATGCCAACCGCAGTATTATTTGATTTAGACGGAGTTTTGATTGATACGGAGGGGCAATACACAGCCTTTTGGGAACAAGTAGGAAGGGATTTATTACCTCATATTCCCGACTTAGCATCCCGCATCAAAGGAATGACACTCGTACAGATACTTCACCGGTTCTTTGATGACGATGAAGTGATGTGTGCCACCGTCCGTCAACGTCTTCGTGTCTTTGAGGATACGATGGACTTTCCTCTCCTGCCTGGTGCACTCGAATTTGTAGACGCTTTGCGTCAGGCCGGTTACAAAGTAGCCGTGGTGACCAGTTCGGATGAAGCCAAATTGGCTTGTCTGCAACGTCGGTATCCCGATTTTGTGCGTCACTTCGACCGCATCTTTACGGCGGAAGATTCTCCTCGCTCCAAACCAGAACCCGATTGTTATATCGGTGCGGCTAAATTCTTTGGTTTCGAACCTGAAACGTGTTTTGTGTTCGAGGATTCCTTGAGTGGATTGACAGCAGGGAAAGCCAGCGGAGCAACGGTAATCGGACTGACCACCAGTCATCCTGCGGAGCAAATAGCCGCCTATACACAAGCAACAATCGCCGATTTTACAAACTATACGGTCGCACAAATGTGTGACGTGCAAAAAACATTCTAAAAGTTATGCCAGGATATTTGGTAGACGATGCGCGCAAAGTGACCACGCACCGTTTGAAGGAAATGAAAGCAGAAGGCAAAAAGATTGCCATGTTGACCTCTTACGACTACACCACCGCTAAAATCGTGGATGCCGCAGGGGTAGATTGTATTCTCATTGGTGACAGTGCTTCTAATGTGATGGCAGGTCACTCTACGACTTTGCCCATTACGCTCGACCAGATGATTTACCATGCCTCGGCCGTCGCAAAGGCGGTGAAGCGTGCCTTTGTGGTGTGTGATATGCCTTTCGGTACGTATCAGGTTGATGCTAAGGAGGCTGTGCGCAATGCCATCCGTATCATGAAGGAAACGGGTTGCGACGCGGTAAAACTCGAAGGTGGTGAGGAAATTATTGAAGCCATCAAGCGTATTCTCGATGCTGGTATCCCCGTGTTCGGTCACCTGGGACTGACACCGCAAAGTATCAATAAGTTTGGTACGTATGCTGTTCGAGCAAAGGAAGAGGCAGAGGCTCAAAAACTGCTGAAAGACGTGAAACTTCTTGCCGATACAGGCTGTTGCGGTATTGTGCTCGAAAAGATTCCTTCTGTCTTGACGGCTCAAGCAGTTGCTTCGGTCGATGTGCCTATTATCGGTATCGGAGGAGGTCCTGCCGATGGTCAAGTGCTCGTCGTTGATGATATGTTAGGCAAGAACAAAGATTTCTCTCCCAAGTTCCTGCGTCGTTATGCTGATCTCTATACGGTGATGACCGATGCCATTGGGCAGTTTGTGACCGACGTCAAGTCGGGTGATTTCCCTAATGAGTCTGAACGCTACTAATTATTGGTGCGCCTCGTGTCGCCCGAAAGGAGTGGGGAAGTGTTTCTAGCAGGACATTGCCCGCGTCTTTCGGGTGTACGGGGTGTTTTTCTTTTTTTTCTGTTGATTGAAGCCAGGCGGTAGCCTGTATGATACGCAAGTGTACGGTTGTGAAATAACGATTGGGTCGTGCAGCGGCAGTCTGATGTATTTCAATCGACAAGTCCGCTGGCGTAAATGATAATCGTTTCGCTCTGCAAAGGAGCGTCCTGTTACCGCAAATATCGCTTTCGTAGCGGTTGCACACGAAAGCATTTCAGCTATTTAAATCTGAAACAACATGTCAACCCATCTCCGAAGTCCGTTGAAGAGTTCGCGCTTTATTAATATGTGCGTTTCCAACTGGTTTTTACACATTTATGTCTATTCACTTATACCCTTACTTTATGCGCAAGCCATTCATTTTGGTTGTGGCGCAGAGTTGGTAGGATGGGCTATCGTAGCCTTTGCAATCGGCATGATTCTCCCGGGGCCCTTTGGGGCGCACCTGATGGAGTGTCGGTCGCGCAAGGAAGTCTTTCTGAAGTCCCTGCTCGTATTGGGATTTCTTCCCACATTAGGTTATGTGTGGGCCAACGAAGGTTATCAGCTCGTGCTCTTACATGCGTTACAGGGGGTAGCCTTTGGTGTGGCGCAGACTGCTCTTGGAACGACACTGGTTAATGACGTGCTGGCTTCCAAGCAACGCAACAAAGGCGACGTGATTTATGCCTGGGTAGGTCGGTTGGGTATACCCCTTGGCCCGGTAGTCGGTATGTTGTTGACGTATTTCTTTGGTCTCCAGCAGGCTTATTGGTGGTCACTGACGGCTTGTTTTATGGCATTTTTGTTAGTCGGTCAGACTCAAATTCCGTTGAAGGCTCCTGTTAAAGTTCCCTTGCTGACGTTCGACCGCTTCTTTATTCCCAAAACACTCCCTTTGAGTCTGACGCTCTTTATCGCCCCTTGGATGATAGGGCGCGCGTTGGGACTTCAGCTCAGTCTTTGGTTTTACTTGGTCGTTTTTGCCGGCTTCCTGTTCCTCTTTATTGCCCGATGGTTGGCACACGTTTTCAGCTCCTCGCAGTGGGTTCCCGCTTTAGGTTACCTCTTGTTGTTCAGTGCAATTGTAGTTTACTGTTTCAGCGATACTTTAATCACGGCCTTTATGGTTGGTCTGGGTGCCAGTTTGATATCCTCCACCCATTTAAAGGTTTGGGTAACTTCTGCCGATCACTGTCAACGTGGTACGGCACAGAATACCTACATGCTTTCCTGGCGCATCGCCTTTTCTTTGGGCTTCCTTTATAGCGTTTATGCACCATCGCACGCTTATGTCTTAGACTTGACGATCCTTTTGATTTGTGCGCTGGCTTACTATTTGAACCCCAGACGATATGCCGTAAAAAGCGAGTAGTAAGCAGGTGTTGAAAATTATTTTTCTCATTCAGTCCAATTGCTTGCACATACAATCACGTTCTTGTACCGCAATTTTTGCTTCTGTGTTCAGTTACCTAGTCCGCTATGCTCCTTCATACAGAATCAGAAACTACGGCACGACCACGCATTTTTATGTACAACTAATTTTCAACACCTACTTATTTTTGCGTATTCTGCCAATTGACTTATCTTTGCAGCCAAAATTTTTCAAACTTCGTATTTACGATTACTCATTCGAATTGGTGCAACTCAACGCACTTCCGAAGGAGTATGCGATAGAATGGAATTATAACACAAAAAGACGATATGAAATTTACCGAACGCAACGGATTGAACCTTTCAGAGGTTAATGCATCAGTGCTTGCGAAGTGGGACGAACAGGATTTGTTCCACAAAAGTATGAGCGAACGCGAAGGATGTCCCTCCTTCGTCTTTTTCGAAGGTCCTCCCTCTGCCAACGGACACCCGGGTATTCATCACGTAATGGCACGTACGATTAAGGACGTATTCTGTCGTTACAAGACGATGCAGGGTTTCCAGGTGAAGCGTAAAGCCGGTTGGGATACCCACGGGCTTCCCGTCGAGCTGGGCGTAGAAAAGGATTTGGGCATTACGAAAGAGGACATCGGTAAGACCATATCTATTGAAGATTATAATGCACAGTGCCGTCGCAATGTGATGATGTTTACCGAGGAATGGACCGACTTGAGCCACAAGATGGGTTACTGGGTAGACATGGAGCACCCGTACATCACGTACGAGAACTCTTACATCGAGACTTTGTGGTGGTTGCTGGGCGAACTCTATAAGAAGGGCTTGCTCTATAAGGGCTACACCATTCAGCCTTATTCTCCCGCAGCGGGTACGGGCTTGAGCTCACACGAGCTGAACCAACCCGGTTGCTATCGTGATGTAAAAGACACGACGGTAACGGCACAGTTTGCCATCCTGGACCCCAAGCCTGAAATGACGAAGTGGGGTAAGCCTTACTTCCTGGCTTGGACCACTACTCCTTGGACACTTCCTTCAAACACGGCACTTTGTGTTGGTCCGAACATTGACTATGTAGCTGTCGAGTCCTTTAATCCTTATAACGGAGAGAAGATGACGGCTGTCGTAGCAGAAAGCCGTTTGACAGCTTACTTCAAGCCCGAGGGCGAAGGAGCTGATTTCGATGCTTACCAGGCTGGTGACAAAGTGGTTCCCTACCGTGTCGTTGGACGTTGGAAGGGTGCCGAGTTGGTAGGTATGCACTACCAGCAGTTGATGCCTTGGGTGAAGCCTACGGAGAAGTTGGACGAAAATGCAGCTGACTTTGTTAAGACCTACGCCAGTGCACACCCCGAACGCGTATTTAAGGCCGGTTTTGATTCCTTCGTAGAATTGGCAAGCGAAGCCTTCCGTGTGATTCCGGGTGACTACGTGACCACGGAAGATGGTACGGGTATCGTTCACATTGCTCCTACCTTTGGTGCAGACGATGCTAAGGTAGCTAAGGATGCCGGTATTCCCTCGCTCTTCTTGATTAACAAGGCTGGCGAAACGCGTCCGATGGTAGACTTGACGGGTAAGTATTATTTGGTAGACGAGCTCGATGAAACCTTTGTTGCTACTTGTGTCGATGTACCTCAGTACAGCCGCCATGCCGGTGACTACGTGAAGAATGCGTATGCACCCGAATTTAATAAGGACGGTAAATACGACGAGAAGGCTGCAGAGAAGGCAGAAGACTTGAACATTATCATCTGTTTGGAAATGAAGCAGGCGGGTGAGGCGTTCAAGATTGAGAAGCACGTGCACAATTACCCCCACTGCTGGCGTACAGACAAGCCCGTACTTTACTATCCGCTTGACAGCTGGTTTATCCGTAGCTCTGCGCTCAAGGAACGCATGATGGAGCTCAACAATACCATCCTTTGGAAACCGACCTCTACGGGTTCGGGACGTTTCGGTAAGTGGTTGGAAAACCTCAATGACTGGAACTTGAGCCGTTCGCGTTACTGGGGTACGCCGCTCCCCATCTGGCGCAATGCAGAAAGCCGTGAGGAAATCTGCATCGGTTCGCTCGAACAACTCTATGCTGAAATCGAGAAGAGTGTAGCGGCTGGTATCATGGCTTCTAACCCACTGAAGGAAAAGGGATTTGTGCCTGGTGATTACTCTGAGGAGAATTACCACCGCATTGACCTGCACCGTCCGTACGTTGATCACATCGTGTTGGTGTCTCCGAGCGGTAAGCCCATGAAGCGTGAGACGGACTTGATCGACGTTTGGTTTGACTCAGGTTCGATGCCTTACGCGCAGATTCACTATCCGTTTGAAAATAAAGAGGCGTTGGACGGCCGTACCGTTTATCCCGCCGACTTCATTGCTGAGGGTGTAGACCAGACGCGCGGTTGGTTCTTTACGCTCCATGCCATTGCCACCATGGTCTTTGACAGTGTTGCCTTCAAGGCCGTAATCAGCAACGGTTTGGTACTCGACAAAAATGGTAATAAGATGTCCAAGCGTTTGGGCAATGCGGTTGATCCGTTTGGTGCCATCGAGAAGTATGGTTCTGACCCCCTCCGCTGGTATATGATTACCAACTCTTCGCCTTGGGATAACCTCAAGTTCGACGAAGAGGGTGTACAGGAAGTAGCGCGTACGTTCTTCGGTAAACTCTATCAGACGTATTCGTTCTTTGCGATGTATGCCAATGTTGACGGCTTCGATCCTGCTACTCCTCAGGTTCCTGTGAGCGAACGTCCTGAAATCGACCGCTGGATTCTCTCTGAGTTGAATACCCTGATCAAGGAAGTTTCAGCCGCATACGAAGAATACGAACCGACGCGTGCGGGCCGTATGATTCAGACCTTTGTGATTGACAACCTCTCGAACTGGCACGTGCGCTTGAGCCGCAAGCGTTTCTGGGGTGGCGAGATGAATACGGACAAGTTGAGTGCTTATCAGACACTCTATACCTGTCTGCTTGAAATCTCTAAGCTCATGGCTCCCATCGCCCCCTTCTATGCCGATCGTCTCTATGCTGACTTGACGCAGGGACAAGCTGATGCCGCAGAAAGTGTACACTTGGCTCACTTCCCCAAGGTAGACGAAACAGTCATTGACAAAGACTTCGAACGTCGTATGGAATTGGCTCAGAAGGTGACGTCTATGGTACTTTCGCTCCGTAAGAAGGAACATGTCATTGTGCGTCAACCGTTGCAGTGCATTTCGGTTCCTGTAACCGATCCGCAACTCCGTGACGACCTTGAAACGGTGCGTACCTTGATTCTTGACGAAGTCAATGTGAAGGAACTTCGCTACGTCGATGCCAACATGCTCGAAAAGAAGGTGAAGTGTAACTTCCGTGTGATGGGTAAGAAGTTTGGCAAGTTGATGAAGGCTGTCAATGCTGCTGTTGTGGCCTTGGGTCAGGATGACATCAACCGCTTGGATCGCGAGGGCAGTCTGACAATCGAGGTTGAGGGACAGCCCGCCTTGATTGAACGTGCCGATGTAGAAATCATCAGCGAGGATATGCCAGGTTGGACGGTAGCCAATGAGGGGGCGCTGACTGTAGCACTCGACCTGGCCATTACGCCCGAGCTTCGTGCAGAAGGTTTGGCCCGCGAGGTGGTGAAGCGTATTCAGACTTACCGTAAGGAAAGCGGATTTGAAATCACGGATCGCATCCTTGTGAAACTCGAAAATCAAGAGCAGTTAGCTGAAGCTGTGTCCGCTTACAAGGAATACATTGCAGCACAGGTATTGGCCGATGAAGTCGAGTTGTGTGATACGATGCCCGCTGATGCTGAGGTCTTCGACTTGGAAGATTTCAAGGTAAAGGTGGTTATCGAACGACAGAAATAATCCAATGGGGATTTTCACAAGGCGAGAGTTAACCTCTTGCCTTGTGACTTTCCCTTTTTGAAAACATACCTCTATTTAGTACTAACTTTTAATCTTACACTACCATGGCAGACGTGATTCGTTATAGCGATGAGGAGCTTGAGGAATTCAAGCAGATCATCATCAAGAAGCTCGAATTGGCACAACGTGACTACCGTCAAATGATGGACACTCTCAGTAACAAAAGCGGCAACGATGTAGATGATACGATGCCGACTTATAAAGTACTCGAAGAAGGGTCGATGACGCAGACGAAAGAAGAATTGACTACGATGGCGGCACGCCAGCAAAAGTTCATCCTGGGTCTGCAGAATGCGTTGTTGCGTATTGAAAATAAAACCTACGGCATTTGCCGTGTAACCGGGAAGTTGATTCCCAAGGAACGTCTTCGTGCTGTTCCCCACGCTACGTTGAGTATCGAGGCGAAACAGATGAAAGACCGTAAAGACTAAGTGGTACCTGTCCTTTAAGATGCTTTTCCTTCCGAATGGTCCGTTCTTCTTTTCATGTACGAAAAGGTTTGAGCTTGGGCTAAGGTTTGTTCATTACCTTCTTGGGTAGTAGAAGGGCGGCAGTGTCTTGAGAGGACAGGGATTTTTTTGCCATGCAGGTAACTTCTGACTTGGATTACCTGTACAGGCAGTGATTGTCAACTGATCCTTATCACTCATTTATTCTATGCACAAAAACTTCCGTTCGTTAGTAGCTGTTGGCTTGATTGTAGGTATTGTCCTGATTGATCAACTCATTAAGTTCGAAATCAAGACGAACTTTTCCCTTTATGAATCGTTGGAGGTTACTTCGTGGTTTAAGCTCCTCTTTACGGAGAATACGGGTTCCGCCTTCGGTATGCAGTTTGTCGGTACGCAATATTTGGCTTTATTCCGGGTCGTAGCCATCAGTTGGTTTTGTGTGGTGCTTGCGCGCTTTGTCCGCATGAAAGCACCTTATGGACTGATTGTTTGTGCTTCGATGGTGATAGCTGGTGCATTGGGTAATATCGTCGACAACATGTTCTACGGACTGATTTTTACGGAGAGTGTGCCTTATGGCGAACCCGCTACGTGTGTTGCCTTAGGTGAAGGATATGGCAGTTTCCTTTCGGGTAAGGTCGTCGACATGTTTTACTTCCCCCTCTTTACCTGGCCCTCTTGGATGCCTTGGGTAGGTGGAAGTATTTTCTTTGGAGCCATCTTTAATTTCGCCGATGCCAGCATTAGCTGTGGAGCCGTAGCTTTGGCACTGTTCTATTACAAGTATCTGACGCGTGAGGCCTTTCTCGGTAATAAGTAATCCTTCTTCTTCGTTCCTATGTTTCGTTCTTTCTTCCTTGATTTTCTTCTTGTGTCTGGGATGTGGGTAACTGCCTGCCAGTCAGACAGGCCGGCTGGCATCCTCTCGGAGGGTGAAATGGAGGATGTGCTTTATGATTACCACATCACACAAGGACTTGCTTCGCAGCGTCCTTCGGATAGCATTCCCTTCCTGTCTCACCTTTACCGTCAGGCCGTGTTTGAGAAGTATGGAATAGCCCAAGCAGACTTTGACCGTTCGATGGAATGGTACGCCCGCCATACCAGCCAGTTGAGTAAAATCTATGAGCGGGTTGGCGAACGTTTGGGTGAATCGGGCGGTAGTGGTTCGGGAGGTCGGATGAATATCGGGCGCGACGGCGAGCGGTTGAAGAGTGACACGGCACAAATCTGGCAAGGACCGCCAACGCTTTTGCTTTCCTCGCAAGGGGTACAGCATTACGTTTTCCAAGTGCCTGCTGATACCAGCTATCAGGCGGGTGACCGCATAGAGTGGGCCTTCCAGGTCAATTGGCATTATCACGAAGGAAACCGCCAGGCAGTTGCAGTGTTGGGACTTTGTTACGAAGGAGATTCGGTGATAACAACCACGCAACGCATTACGCAGTCGGGCGAAAATCGCCTGACGGGGTATGTTGATAGAAACCGTAAACTGAAATCAGTAGCCGGAGTTATTTACCAAACAACAGGATGGGCAGAGCGTCCGCGCCTGCTTTTGCTGCGCAATATATCGTTGGCCAAAATCCATCTCAATCTGAATGCTCCTGCTCCTGTACTTTCCACCCCGGTGGTTCCGGCTTCGGCGGTGCGTAAGGACAGCGTGCAACTCCCCATTCGCACGCGTCAACAGCAGATTCGTGACAGTTTACTCCGTGAAGATACGTTGCGCCAGAAGGGAGCGCACTTCCGTTAAGTATGAAAATAAGGTAGGTGGAAGATTTCTTCCGCCTACCGTTTTGTGTTATTTAGCCTGCGGTCTAAAAAGGGTTGCAGGGGTTTAAATCAAGCTGTGCTGATGTCTAAACAAATAGCCTATTCACGTGTACATCTTCCCGACGGTACCCTACTTCGTCGTTGTGTGGTCGAGTTTGATAACCAAGGTGTCCCCTTGCGTTATTTCTCGTTGACCGAAGAATTGCCCTTTGTCGAATGGCACGATTGCGATTACTACTGGCCGTAATGCATTAGTCGGTGTAGTTTTTGTACATGGTGATTATCCGTTCGCTGCATATAGGGTGAGCTGCGAAGATCTACCAGATGCAGTTTCCCTCTTGGCAATTCCATTTGTTCTTAGTAAAAAATAAAGGACGCACTTCCTAAAGCGGAGTGCGTCCTTTATTATTAGGTGTTCTTCGTGGTGCTTACTTCTTGTAAATGGAGAAAGCAGGTTGAAGAACTTGTAGCAAGTGTTTCTTACATGATGCCACGTTCGCGGAGCTTCTGTTGCCAGTTCCATGCAGAGGTAAGAGCCTCTTCCAAGGTGTGAACGGCCTTCCAACCGAGTACCTTATTGGCTTTGTCTACATTACCCCATACCTTTTCGATATCGCCGGCACGACGAGGAGCAATCTCGTAGTTGAGTTTTACGCCCGTGCACTTTTCGAAGGTGTTGATGAGCTCGAGTACGCTGACACCGTTACCCGTACCAACGTTGTAGATTTCAACAGGCTCTTCGTTCTTGTCTTCTACGATGCGAGCCATAGCAGCAACGTGTGCCTTTGCGAGGTCGAGAACGTAGATGTAGTCACGGATGCAAGAACCGTCGGGAGTATCATAGTCATCACCGAATACCTTCAAGCAGGGACGGATGCCCATAGCGGTCTGAGTGAGGTAGGGGATGAGGTTGGCAGGAACACCGTTAGGCATTTCACCGATGATGCCTGAGGGGTGAGAACCGATGGGGTTGAAGTAGCGAAGGATGATGGCACTGATGTTGGCACCACTCTTGACGTAGTCCTGAATAATCTCTTCGTTGATTTGCTTCGTGTTACCGTAGGGGCTTTCAGCCGTCTTGATGGGAGCAAGCTCCGTCACGGGGAGGTTCTCGGGATCGGGCTGACCATAAACGGTGCAAGAAGAAGAGAAGATAATACCCTTCACGTCATACTTCGGCATCAACTTCAAGAGGTTGATGAGTGAAAGGAGGTTGTTCTCGTAATACTTGAGGGGGAGTTCAACACTTTCGCCTACAGCCTTAGAAGCAGCGAAGTGGATGATACCCGTGATGGCAGGATACTTCTGGAATACAGCTTCCAAACCTGCGAGGTCGCAGCAGTCCACCTTTTCGAAGGCAGGGCGAATACCCGTAATCTGTTCGATGCCGTCTACGACGTCAGCTTGAGAGTTAGAAAGGTTATCAATAATAACCACGTCGTAGCCTGCGTTTTGCAGTTCGACAGTTGTGTGTGAGCCGATAAAGCCCGTACCACCAGTAACCAAAATGGTCTTTTTCATGAGACTATCTAAATTTGAGAGTTTGGATTTACTTGTCTGCAAAAGTACGGGTTTCCGCTTAACTACAAAAGCCTTTTTAGGATAAATAAAACGAACCGTGAGGGAGCCATAAAAGGGAAATATTTTCATCGTCAAGGGACTTATATTCAAGAAAAAGGTGTAATTTTGTCGCCGCTATATCGTGTAGGGACATATCCCTGCCGTTATTTACATCACTCTAACGATTCTATCAATCAAGAAACCCAACATGAATATTCAATTTAACAAGGTCGGCAATGTAAGCGCAGAGCTTACCATCGAAATGCAGAAGGCCGACTACGAAGCCAACGTAACGAAAGCACTCAAGGATTTAAGCAAGAAGGTTCAGATGCCCGGTTTCCGTCAGGGTAAGGTGCCTATGAGCTTGGTGAAGAAGATGTATGGCGTACAGGCTAAGGCTGAAGAAGTAAACAAGTTGCTCCAGGATAGCCTCTTCAATTATATCAACGAAAACAAGGTAGATATGCTGGGCGAACCTCTCGGTAGCGAAAAGCAGCAGCCCCAGGATATCGAGAACCAGGATGATTTCACTTTTATCTTTGATATCGCTTTGGCTCCGGAATTCAACGCTGAGATTGGTAGCGGTGATACGGTAGATTACTATGACATCGAGGTATCTGACGAGTTGATTACGAAGCAGCTCGACGCTCTCCGTCAGCAGGCAGGTCACCCTGAAAGCGCAGACGTTTACGCAGATCGCGACATCTTGCGTGGTACGTTGGCTGAATTGAATGAAGAAGGCCAGCCCCTCGAAGGTGGTGTGGTAGTAGAGCAGGTTTCTTTGATGCCTACTTACTTCAAGAGCGATGACCAGAAGAAGCTCTTCGAAAACGCACAGAAGAACCAGGTATTGACCTTCAACCCCAGCGCTGCTTACGAAGGCAATGAAGCTGAGCTCGCAGCTCTCTTGAAGATTGAAAAGGAAGAAGCTAAGAACCACACGGGTAACTTCAGCTTCGAAGTAGCTGAAATCAGCCGCTTTGTTCCCGCTGAACTCAACGAAGAATTCTTCAACAAGGTATTCGGTGAAGGCGAAGTAAAGAGCGAAGAAGAAGCTCGTGCAAAGGTGAAGGAGCAAATCCAGAACCTCCAGGTACACGATAGCGACTACAAGTTCCTCCTCGATGTTCGCGCTTACATGGAGAACAAGGTAGGTCAACTCGAATTCCCCGATGAACTTCTCAAGAAGATCATGAAGGCTAACAATGCCGATAAGGAAGATAGCTTCGTAGAAGAGAACTATGCGAAGAGCATCGAGGAGCTGAAGTGGCACCTCATCCGTGAGAAGATGGGTAAGAACCTTGAAATCAAGGTAGAACAGGCTGACCTCAAGGAGGCTGCTATGCAAGCTGCTCGCTTCCAGTTCGCTCAGTATGGTATGAACAATATCCCTGACGAATACCTCGAAAACTATGCACAGCAGATGCTTCAGGACAAGAAGCACGTGCAGGGCTTGATGGAACGTAGCATCGACGCCAAACTGACTGAAAAGCTCAAGGGCATCGTTACGCTCAATCACAAGTCTATCTCTTCTGAGGACTTCGCTAAGATGTTCGAATAATAAGGGTTACTTATAAATAGGATTCCCTGTGACAGATGTGCCGATGTGTGTTGTTAGCATATATCGGCACATTCTCGTCTATAGAAGGGAGTCAATCAATGATTTAAACCTCATACTACTATGACGATGATTTCAAACGATTTTAGAAAATTTGCTAAGGCCAATGTAGGTATTGATTCCATGGTGATTGACGACGTAATCAAGAGCCAGAACCAATACTTGAATCCTTATATCCTTGAAGAGCGTACGCTCAACGTAACGCAGATGGATGTATTCTCCCGTTTGATGATGGACCGCATCATTTTCCTTGGTACCGCCATCGACGATTATACGGCGAATACGCTCCAGGCACAGTTGCTCTACCTGGATTCTACTGATCCCGGTAAAGACATCTCCATCTATGTAAACTCTCCGGGTGGTTCCGTTTATGCCGGTTTGGGTATCTACGACACCATGCAGTTTATCCAAAGTGACGTGGCTACCATCTGTACGGGTATGGCAGCTTCGATGGCAGCCGTGTTGCTCGTAGCAGGTAAGGAAGGCAAGCGTTCTGCACTTCCCCACAGCCGCGTGATGATTCACCAGCCGATGGGTGGTGCACAGGGTCAGGCATCGGATATCGAAATTACGGCGCGCGAAATCCAGAAGTTAAAGAAGGAGCTTTACACCATCATTGCCGACCATTCTCATACGGATTACGACAAGGTGTGGGCTGACTCTGACCGTGACTACTGGATGACGGCGCAGGAAGCCAAAGAGTACGGTATGATTGACCGTATTTTCGAACCTAAGAAGGGATAAACCTATTGACTGATTAGGCTCCGTGGCTATGTCATCGGGCTGGAGGCTACAGCGACGAAGTGTCTGTTTGGCCAACCTACGGGTGGGAAATGCTAGACATTTGTGGTGCCTCTTACAGCCAGTGGCATGGTGTGGGTTACTTTCTTCTCACCCAGGAGAAGGGACGTTGTTTATGGGATAGGGATACGCTCAGGTGTCCCGCCAATCTATTCACGATTTTAAATATAGAATTATGTCACTCAAATGTTCCTTTTGTGGACGCGACGAGTCCGATGTTGCCATGATGCTGAAAGGCAAGGATGTCTATATTTGCTCCGACTGCGTGGAAAGTGCATACAAGGTGTTGGAGGAATATATTCCAGGTAACTTGGCTAACAATAAGAAGGAAGCGAACTTGAAAAAGCTTCCTGGGGTAAACCTCGACGAGGTGCCCAAGCCCAAGGAGATGAAGGATTACCTCGACCAGTACATCATTGGTCAAGACGCTGCCAAGCGTTATCTCTGTGTGGCTGTGTATAACCATTACAAGCGACTCGCTCAACATACCGAATCTTCCGATGTAGACATTGAGAAGTCTAACATCATCATGGTAGGTTCGACGGGTACGGGTAAAACGCTTTTGGCTCGTACCATTGCCAAACTGCTCGATGTACCCTTTACGATTGTCGACGCAACGGTGTTTACCGAAGCGGGCTATGTGGGCGAAGACGTTGAGAGCATTCTTTCCCGTCTGCTCCAGGTTGCTGACTTCGACGTGGCACGTGCCGAACGTGGTATTGTGTTTATCGACGAAATTGACAAGATTGCCCGTAAGTCAGACAATCCCTCGATTACCCGTGATGTGAGCGGTGAAGGTGTACAACAGGGTCTCTTGAAACTCTTGGAAGGTTCTATTGTCAACGTACCTCCCAAGGGCGGACGTAAGCATCCCGATCAGGAATATGCGCATGTCAACACGCGCAACATTCTCTTTATCTGCGGTGGCGCGTTCGACGGTATCGAGAAGAAGATTGCCCAACGTATGAATACACATACGGTAGGTTATGACTCGGTACAGAATCAGAAGAAAATTGATCCGAAGAATCTCATGCAGTATATTGAACCTCAGGATTTGAAGTCCTTTGGTTTGATTCCTGAAATCATTGGTCGTCTGCCAGTATTGACTTACCTCAATCCGCTCGACCGTGAAGCATTGAGCAAGATTCTCGTCGAACCGAAGAACTCTATCATCAAGCAGTATGTGAAGCTCTTCGAGATGGACGGGGTGAAGCTCACCTTCTCTGATGATGCCTTGGATTACATTGTTGACAAAGCGGTAGAGTTTAAACTCGGTGCCCGTGGTCTGCGTTCAATCGTCGAAACGATCATGATGGATGCCATGTTTGAGATACCCTCGTCTTCGGAAAAGAGTTTCCGAGTGACCAAGGCGTATGCAGCCGAACAGATGGAGAAAACCAGTCGCGCCACGTTGCCGGTTGGCGATTAGTCTTTGCATCATATCGGTGCAAAACCATAAAAGCACATTCGCTGCCTCTGTCAAGAGGTGCGAATGTGCTTTTTCTGTTTAGCGGATGTGCTGGTATGGTACTTCCGTGTCCTTTTACTTCTTCTTCGTTGAGAAGTTATAGATGACGTGGAACATGAAGTAGCGCGATACGCATTGACCGTAGAAGGCTTCGCGTCCGTCAATATTCATATAGGCATTGCTTTGGTCGCGGTGGTTGAGGATGTCGGAGGCTTCCAGCTGCAGAGCCAGACTCTTGTCGCGCAGGAAGGAGCGTGTCAGCATAGCGTTCCAGATGGCCTTGACGGGACGAACGCCTTGCGATTGATAGACGTTGCGGTGGTAGACGTTGACGTTGGTTTTTAGTTCGATGTCGAGCGGTAGCGTGTACTGCAGCGTGCCACCATAGTTGCCCATCCATCTGTCCTGCGAAGCGGCGAGGTCAGACCGGTATGCGATGTACCACACCGAACCGTTGATGGAGGCAAAGAACTTTTCGTAACGGTAGTTCAGGCGGGCATAGAGTCCCGTGTTGTGGCTTGTGTCGCTGCGGCGTTGCGGATGGCCGTCGGTGGCGAGTGTGAAGGCCGGGTTGTGGCTCATGCTGTAGCTGATGTTGCTCATGAGGTTAAACCGCTGCTTCTTGTCAAGCGGCATACCCATACTGACTATCGCATTGATTCCCCAGTTACCGCACAGGGTGACGGGCTGCGAGGTGGTTACGCCCGTTACCTTGTCGTAGGTCTGCCGGCTGGTCTGTTGGTGGAGCGTGTTGTACCAGCTCGTATTCATGGAGTACCAGCGGTTGTTCTTCAGTGTACGGGAGTAAATGAAGTTGACAATGTGGCGGCGGGTGTCCTTCATGTCGGGGTTTCCCAGGAACACGTTGAGCGGATCACTGCGGTCGGGAATCGTGATGGCTGAGTAGAAGGACTGCGGCTCCTTCGTATAGCTGTAGGACAGTTCGATATTGCCCAGACTGTCAGATTCATAACGCAGTCGCGCGTCGATGGCCCATTCCTTCACGTTACGGCGTGGGTGCAACGGTTCGTAAGTGGGGCGTTCATAGTCGATGGCATCGCGTCCGAACTTGCCCAGCCCCTTGAGGTAGGCTATCAGTCCCTTCTTATTATAGGAAAGCTCCGCCTCTGCCCAGTGCCTGTGGTCGGTCGTGGTGGAATAGAGCGTCATATCGGGGTCGACCGTCTGCAATTCCCAGTCTGCTAGGTCGGGCAGGATGCCGAAGTGCTGCAGATAGGCATCATAGTCTGCAAAGATGCCGCCCAATTTTTCTAGACGATGACCTTTGTCGTCTTTCGAATTCTTGGTGTTCGAGTAACCGTAGGTCAAGCGCAGCGACTGCAGTTGCGGAATGGGGATGTTGAGGTCTGCAAAGGTCATTTGGTTAAAATTCTCCCCCTTGTTGCGCCCGAAGCGGTTGTAGAGCGGATCCATCGTGTGTTCCGTCTGGTTATAATATCGGTAGCGCATGAGGTCGTGCATGTCCTCCCTATTCTGATGGTAGCTAAGCTGATGGCGCAGGGAGAAGCGCAGGTTTTTCTTTGTCAGCCGTTGCGTTATCCACAGGTTATGTGCATAGTAGTGTCTGTTCTCGTTTGAACTCGATTGCTCCTGATGGGCATAGAGCGTCTCCCTGTTGCCGGGGCATCCTGTTTCGGGATAAAGGTCGAGCGAGTCGAGCACCGAGGGAACCATTTCGAAGGCGGGTACCGTCCAGTTTCCGCTACGCTCGTGGCTGCGGTCAGTTTGCTTTATGAAGGAGTAGGAGGGACCGAACTCAATGTGCGTATGCTTCGAAGGCTTCCATGTGAAGTAAAGGTTGGTATTGATGATTTTCTCATCGTTTTTGCTTCGCTGATCCGTAGCAGTGAAGCGGCTCGTACCATCGCCGAGAAATTTCTCCTGTTCCTGATAAAAGTAGTCCTTGTGACCGCGGTAGTCCCAGTTTATTCCACCTTCGAGTTTGAAGTATCCGCCCTCGTCGTCCTTACGTCCGTTGTTCCACATCCATGAGGTGCCCGGTCGCATAAACTTTGTGTCGCCCGAAGAGCTTCCCGCACCCACGTCGTTCCACGTGCCGTTGTTGTCGGTTGCCTGAAACTCTCCCGTGTTGGTAAATCCACCGAAGGCTGTTACGCGGTAGCGGTCGGAAAAGGTGTTGGCAAACAGACGGGCACGCCAGCGGTCATCTGTTCCATAGCCCAGGGCGGCATTCCCTGTCCACGTGCCGAGATATTCCTTTTTGAGAATAGCGTCGACCACAACCTCCTTCGTACCGTCGTCAATGCCCGTTATCTTGGCGCGGTCTGTTTGGCCCTCGTAGGCCTTCAGACTCTTGATGATATAGGCAGGCAGGTTCTCCAGTGCACTTTGCGTGTTGCCGCGCACGAAGTCCGTACCGTTTACCAGTAGTCGGTTGACCTTCTTTCCTTTGAAGTAGAGTCCGTCCTTGCGTATTTCGAGTCCAGGCATCTTGTTGATGAGGTCGCCCAGCATGTCGCCCTTGGTGGCGGCCAGTGCATCGAGGTTGTAGACTACCGTATCCTTCTTAGTGACAAACATCAGTTTTGTGGCCGTCACCTTGGCTTCGTTAAGGTCGATCGATAAACTGTCACTTGGGGCAGTTGTCGATTGGGCTGACGGATTGGTCTTTGTGGAGTCTGCCGGTGTCGTGACCGTTTGCGCCACAGCGTAGGGCAGCTGAAAAGAAAGTAAGAGTAGGGGAGTATAGAGGCGTTTCATGAGAGGTGGAGTAGATGAAAGGATTAGAGGAATATCTCCTTCGTTATGAATTCGATCTGTTTTTATAAAACAGCGCAAAAATAATAAGAGTAATTTAAATACGGAATACGGAATACGGAATACGGAATACGGAATACTTGCTATAATCATAGCAGTTGTTGAAGGCTTTCAATCGTTGGGACAGCTCCCACACAGGCCGTCCGAATAGCTTTTAATCGTTGGGGCAGCTTCCACACAGGTTGTTCGAATAGCTTTTAATCGTTGGGGCAGCTTCCACACAGGTTGTCCGAATAGCTTTCAATCGTTGGGACAGCTCCCACACAGGTTGTCCGAATAGCTTTCAATCGTTGGGACAGCTCCCACACAGGCCGTCTGAATAGCTTTCAATCGTTGGGACGGCTCAAACATCGGTTGTTCGAATAGTTTTCAATTGTTGGGACGGCTCAAACATCGGTTGTTCGAATCGTTCTCAATCGTTGGGATGGCTCAAACATCGGTTGTTCGAATTGTTCTCATTTGTTGGGAGGGTTCCTACATCGGTTGTTCGAATTGTTCTTAATCGTTGGGAGGGTTCCCACACAGATTGTTCGATAGGCTTCTCTAAAACTGTCCCGTTTCTGTCCCACCACTGTGGAAGAAAAAAGCGTGAAACCGCTGATTTTCAGCAATTTCACGCCGTTTTTGGCGGAAAGTGAGGGATTCAAACCCCCGGTACGGACAAACCGTACAGCGGATTTCGAGTCCGCCCCGTTCGATCACTCCGGCAACTTTCCAAAGGATGCGTTGGAGGTATTTCCTCAAACGCGGTGCAAAAGTATGGATAAATTTGTTTCTATCCAACCTCAGCTTCCTTTAATTTATTTCTTCGTGTAGTTTTTATTGAGCCCGGCTACGACCTCACTCGTAATGTCAACAGTCGGATCAGCGTAGAGGACATTGTCGCCACTTTTGCTCAAGATAACCTTGTAACGTCCGTCCTTGTTAAACTCCTTGAGGAAGTCATGGAGGTTCTTGCGTAACTGGTCTTGGTATGTTTGTGTAGCCTCAGCCATTTCTTCTTCAATCTTCATCTGCAGATTTTGAAGAGCCTGCTGTTGCTTTTGCAGTTTAGCTTGTGCCTGTTCGGCCTGTTGTTGTGAAGTATAGCCACCCGATTGGAGTTTCTTTTGGAACTCTACCATCCCGTTTTGGAGAGCTTGGCCTTTGCTGTTCAGCTGTTGGCGGAACTTAGCCTGCTTCGCATCGAGTGCGGCAAGTCCCTCCTTGCAATATTCGTATTGGCTGGCGAGAGAGTCGATATCTACAATGGCAACAGGAGCAGTCGTTTGCGTGGCAGCAGCTTTAGGCAGTCCGTTAGACTTGACCTGTTGTGCGGGTTCTTTCTTGTTGCAACCGGTCAAGCTGAGTCCGGTAGCGATGAGCGCAATGCCCAAGGTGTGTAAGTGCTTCATTGCTTATTGTTTATTTTCTTTTACTCGTTTGCGATTGGTGACTCTTGCGGCGGCATCTTGTGATTGTACGCAGTGGATGCCCTGTTTACGTAGTTCTTTGTTTTGATCAACGTGGAACTTGACAAAGCTTCGACCAACTAACAGACGTACTGACATCAATAAAAGAGCAGGCACCAGCAGAAGTAGGATTATCAAGAAGAGTTTCATACCTAATAAATAAAACTGACTGGGTGATGAAATCGTAAAGAAGGAAGGTTATGCACCGAGGGGAGTTGGGGACAAAAATGCGCTTTTGCTTTTTTGTTCCTACGCTTTCCCCTAACTTTGCGTGCAAAACATTTCGGAAGGAAGGGAAGAAGCAATCGGGCTTTGCTTCGTTACGCTTTCCCTAAGAGCCGTGCAAAAGTAAGCATTTAAATCCAATCATAATGAGTAACAACTCCCTTTTGCAGCCGAGCATCGTGTTCGATTGCTTTGCTGAAGTCAATAAAGTTCCCCGTCCTTCTAAGAAGGAAGAGAAGATGATAGCTTTCCTTCAGGCTTTTGGTGAAGGTTTGGGTCTGCCCACCAAGGTTGATGAAACCGGTAATGTATGTATCAGCAAGCCGGCTACGCCGGGTCATGAACACCGCAAGACGGTGATTTTACAGAGCCACATGGACATGGTCTGTGAGAAAAATAAGGATGTCGATTTCAACTTTGAGACCGATGCCATTCAAACGTACATAGACGGTGAATGGCTGTGTGCCAAGGGGACGACCTTGGGTGCTGATGACGGTATCGGCGTGGCCATGCAGATGGCTATTCTTCAGTCGACCGACATTGAGCACGGCCCTATCCAGTGCGTCTTTACGCGTGACGAAGAGACTGGTCTGACAGGTGCTATGGGCATGAAGAACGACTTTATGCAGGGCGATTACCTGATTAATCTTGACTCAGAAGATGAAGGTCAAATCTTCGTAAGCTGTGCAGGTGGTGTACGCACCACGGCTACCTATCCCTTTCCCACCGAGGAAGTACCTGCTGGTTACTACACGTTCCGCGTAGGCGTGAAGGGACTGACCGGAGGACATTCGGGTGATGACATCAACAAGAAGCGGGGCAACGCCAATAAAATATTGGTGCGTTTCCTTTGCAACGAGATGGAGAAGACCGATTTGCGTTTGATTGATATCCAGAGTGGCGGTCTTCACAATGCCATTCCCCGCGAAGGCTATGCCCTTTGTGCTGTTCCTGCTGACCAGAAGGAGCAGATGCGCATAGACTTAAACATTCTGTCAGCAGCAGTCGAAGAGGAATATTCCGTAACAGAGAAGTCTTTGCTCTTCACGCTCGACAGTTGTGAAGCCTCAGCCGTAGCTATGGAGCGTCAGGCAATGCGTCGCATGTTGCTCTCTCTTCAGGCTGTTCATAATGGTGTATTTGCAATGAGTCAGGACATGGAGGGCTTGGTAGAAACTTCCAGCAATCTGGCCAGCATTCACTTAGAGGGCGGTCGCGTGGTCGTGACCACCAGCCAGCGTAGCAGTGTGGGCAGTGCCTGTCAACACATGGCTTCTGTGGTGCGTGCAGCCTTCGAACTGGGTGGTGCTGAAGTCTTGACCAATGAGGGTTATCCGGGTTGGAAACTCAATCCGAACAGTGAAATTGTCAAGATTGCCAAGGAAAGTTATGTGAGCCTTTTTGGCAAAGAACCCTTGGTACTCGCCATTCATGCAGGTTTGGAATGCGGACTCTTCTCTGAGAAATACCCCAACTTAGATATGGTCAGCTTTGGTCCGACCCTGCGTGGGGTACACTCTCCCGACGAACGTTTACTCATCCCGACGGTTCAAATGGTTTGGGACCACTTGCTCGACATCTTGAAGCGTGTATAAACAGTCTAAGTTTATTATAGTTTCCCACCCTCATTATTTTTGGGGGTGGGAATTTTTTTGTTTTTCTCCTAGAGATTCAGCGTGTAGGTGAGAACCCCGGAGGGGTGAAAGGGTCTTAGCCTAGGGTGTAGCGAAGTGGAACCCTAGGTAAGTGGTTACGCTCTTTAAAATGTATCGAACCCCGGAGGGGTGGCAGCCAAAAACGAATGCTTGTTGAACGGATTTTATAGACCATAGTTTTCATTTTGTTCCCCCTTTGTCGTATTCAGCTTCCACCCCTCCAGGGTTCGAATGTATTTGAGCGACCGTTTGTTTATCCCAGGGTTCCGCTTAGCTCCACCCTGGGCTAAATCGCTGTCACCCCTTCGGGGTTTATATATCCGTGAGCGGCTTCCTCCTGATTTATCGGGTGGAGCCATCATAGTTGTAAACAGATTGTACAGTAGCGGCATGCCGCTGCCTTTAGTAAGAGTAATTTCATCTGCTAAAGAATGATGGCTTATATCCTTCTCTGTATCTTTGCTCCATCAATGTACAATCACACAATGAAAACTCAAGAACACCGACTGAATCGTGACGCCTCCTGCCGAGTGGGAGACTGCTTTGCCGCACAGAGCGTCATACCCCTGTCACTTCCCTTCTTCGATATAAAAGTAGTGGCAGGTTTTCCCGTGCCGCTTAGTGATGACGAACGGTCTCAGAAGATCGACGTGCTCAGTATGCTTTGTCCGCATCCAGACTCCACTTACCTCATCCGTGTACAGGGAAAATCAATGATCGATGCCGGAATTCACGATGGCGATTTGGTTATTGTCGATAAAAGTATGCGCTATCCCACAGAGAAACAAATCGCCTTGTGTGAGCTTAACGGAGAATACACGTTGAAGCGGGTCATGCGCAAAGACGGACGGCTTTGGCTCGTACCCGCCAACCCAGATTATCCAGAGATAGCAATCACAGAAGGAGATTGTTTTAGCGTGTGGGGCGTTGTCACGTACATCATCCACCGCCCTGTATTCGATTGAAGTACTCCTCCTTTCTTCTATTTATTCCATCCTTCGAGTCCCTTCATCCTCGTGTTGTTATGATAGCATTAGTTGACTGCAATAGTTTCTTCTGTTCGGTTGAGAAAGTTTTTCATCCCGGACTGGAAGGTAAACCCGTGTGCGTGCTTTCGAGCAATGACGGTTGTATCGTAGCCTTGACGCCAGAGGCGAAAGCCTTAGGACTGAGACGGGGCGATCCCTTCTTTAAGAAGAAAGAACTGATACGTCGTCATCAGGTGCGCGTCTTTTCTTCCAATTTGACTCTGTATGCAGCCATGTCGAAACGGGTAAACCACATACTTCAAGAGTCTGTACCGCGCACCGATGTTTATTCCATTGACGAGAGCTTTTTATATTTAGACGGGTTGGAGGTTCACTATGATTTAGAGGATTACATGCGCGACGTCGTTCGTAAGGTGAAACTTTACACCGATATTCCTGTTAGCGTGGGTATAGCTCCCACCAAGACTCTGGCAAAGGTAGGCAGTAAGTTTGCCAAGCTATATAAGGGTTACCGTTCAGTCTGTATGATCGATACCGAACTGAAGCGGCGCAAGGCCTTGTCACTCTTGAGCCTCTCCGACGTTTGGGGCATCGGCGCGCAAACCCTTTTGAAGTTGACCTCCCAGGGCATTCACAGCCCCTTAGAGTTTGCCGACAGACCCGAACAGTGGGTTCGGAGCCAACTGCCCCGTTCGGGGTGGCAAACGTGGCAGGAGTTGAATGGCATTCCCTGTATTGATACATCAGAAGTTGCACAGCGCAAGAGCATCTGCACCAGTCGCAGTTTTGGTCAAGAAGTCAGTGACTTCGAAGATTTGCGTTCCTCCGTTTCCACGTTTGCTGCCAGTGTAGCCAATAAGTTACGCGGTCAGTCCTCGTTGACTTCAGCCGTAACAGTCTTTATCGCGACCAATCGTTTCAGCGAAGTCATACCTCCTTATGCCAATTCGCAGACCATCCTCTTGCCGGTTCCCACAGCCGACACAATCGAACTTACGCAAGCGGCTACGAAAGCTTTAAGCACCATTTATCGTCCAGGGTTGGCTTATAAGAAAGCGGGTGTAATACTGAGTAAAATCTCTGATGCATCTCCGATGCAATATGACCTCTTCGACGAAATTCCCAATCGTCCTGCCCGCATCGAGTTAATGAAGCGCATGGATGAGCTGAATAAACGGTTCGGGTTTAACAAAATCCATTTAGCCTCCACAGGCGAGGGCAAGCAGGCTTGGCATATCAAAAGCGAGTTTCGTAGTGGAAATTACTTGACGGACATCAACGAATTGCTGACAGTTCAAGTATGACGGAGTTTTTCAAGAAAAACAGGGGGGAGGGCTCGTTCATTAGATACAGTCGGGAAAGCCCAATCCCCCCTGATTGATTTATTTATCGGTGTAGTCCTTAGTCCTCGTCCACATCGTTACCATAGGCTAATTCGATGTCAATAAACTGGATGACCAACTGACATAGTTCACCATTTTCGTCAATGCCCCAATAGACCGGATAATCACCATCACCAAATCCAGATTGGAAAATGGGAATGTGATACTCCGTTCCTGGCACTTGCCAGTTCAGCCAGTCTCCGCCTTTACGTTGGTAGTCTGGGTGGCGTTGGTAATTTTCTTCAAATAGAGCGGCGAAATATCCATCGTAAGTATTGTCGTCTGGATGCTCCTTACACCATTGTTCATTCCAGTCGCAGTAGCTACGGTAGACTACTTCATCACAGATGCATCCTAGGCCCGCGTCCACGCAAAAACCAAAGTACGAACCCTCTTCCAATGTGTCAAGATCTTCTATCCCAATTAATGCTTCATAGAACCGAACAGCCCGCTTCTCATTGAAGCGCAACCGTACGGCAGCATAGCGGGCACAATCTTCGTCCGTCGGTTTGACAACACATATTTCGGTTGCATATTGACCGATAGGAGCCTTTTGGAAGTAGGGACGTTCGCCTTTGTTGGTCAGGTAAACCAAGGGATCGCCAACTAAAACCTTTCCACTGGGTAAATCACAGAACCCGATATTCATGGTTGTTAATGATTGACCAGCTATTTCTTCTTGTTCGAAATAAGAATTGAGATCTACAAGACAAGCGGTTTTCTCTTTGACTGATCTCCATTTCTCAATCCAGTCATTGCTTATTTCCTTCATGGTGCTTCATTTATTAAGGGTGGATAATGGTATTCTTTAAAGTAGGTGTTGAAATTTAGTTATACAGACAATGCGATACAAGAACGTGATTGTATGTGCAAGCATTTCGGTTGAAAATAATTTTTAGCACCTACTTATTGTTAGGCTATTGACAATGTGTTCGTTGAGTTATTTGTTTGACGTATTTCGATGGGTTATCCTGCAAGGTTTGCACTGGTAATACCTTTCTTCAAAGAACCATTAATTTCTACGACATGTCCCCAAAACATATCATCATCGTCATAGAAAGCACTAAAATTACCGCTTGGCGTGATGGATATTTCCGAGAGTGTTATACGTCTTGCAAAAGTATCCTCTGTGATGGGTAGGGCATCCTTCTTTTCCTCATCGTCAGCCAACCAATCGTTAGCCAGTGAAGTCAGCTCCTGTGAAGCAAATTTCCGCATGGTTTTATCCCATACGTCCTGCTCAGCAATCCACTTTCTCGCTGCTGTGCGGGCACGACTCCATGAGGATTTACTCTCTGGGTTAACCTCAAGCATGAAAGGTATCTCATTGCCCTTCCATAAGAGTGTAGTCTCAAACATGCCAAGTTCTCGATTAAGTACCAGTGTTCCCAGTATTTTGTCCTCAACGATTACAGGCTTGTTATATTTCATCCAAACCATTTCCAAATCTGGGCAAGTAACAGCTTGTTCCAGTACTTCTATGACAGCCCAACTATTGAATTTTTCCTGGGGAGTATGTTGGGGCATATATTCATCCAACAGCTTTCTAACTTTGATACGACAGATTTGTCCTCTTTCGAATCGTGTCCAACCTTTTTCCGTATTTCTTTCTTCCTCAGTGACGGGCCACTCCAGTCGTCCCTCTCGAAGATCTATTTCTCCAGTGGAACAAAACACCATGCCTAGGGCTATGACTGTCATATCCCAAAATCCATTATCATATCCAGCTCCCAGAGTACGTTGGATGAGAACGATTACCTCCTTTTCTTCCGAATCGTATCGCTCATAAAATTTTTCAAATTGATTATTCATACGCGTTCATATAGGATTGCAGCTTACTGCCGTAAGGCGGCATAGCTTTTTGTTGTCAACATATTATTCATCCACTAAGTCAGCCAAACGATCCATAGCAGGTTGCAAATCTTCAGGGATTCCTTCTTCCCAAGAAGGGACTTCTAATACAAGGCCCTCCAAAGGAGTGAACATATCTTGAGGAATTGGAACCTTAAACTCCGAAGGATTCAAATCTGCTGTCCAGTCATATCCATCTTGATATGGGTCATGTTGGGGATTAAAAGCATAGCATTGCTTTTTGTAAAAGCCAGACGTGTAATTCCGTTCAAGTGTCTGAATTATGTCGTAATCTTCAAGATACCACTTTTCTGCGTTTTTACATTCCTCTCGGTCTGCAAACCTTTTACTGAACCCTGGAGCCATCAGCCAATATAGCAGCAGGCATGTTCCTTTGTCTGTATCTGGCTGCTCAACAATCCATTGGATGACTTTCTTAGGATTATCAAAATTCCATGTTAAAGCCAACATTTGGCGTACTTCTGGGTCATGTTTCTTCAAGTAATCAATGACAAGCTCGGCGCTCAGTTCATCGTAAGCGTCTTCATCAATACGTTCATCACCCCAATCGTAATTTTCGTCTAAAAGTTTATTTATAAAGTCCATAATTGTAATTTGTAGATTTGTTGATAATGGGATGCAGCTTGCCGCCGTTAAAAGCGGCACAGCTGCTTGTTATCTGCATATTTTAATAAAAATCACAATATAACTTCCAATCACCTGTTAACCTGTTTTTAGCCAAATATATATTGCCAGAATCAATGATATTCAAATTGGCTTTCTCATCAGAAGCTATCTGAAGTATAAATTCATATCCTTCACCCCAATTTATACCAGACTGAATGTAGCAAGGATAACCGCCTATTTTATGTTCTGAGTGGCATTCTGTATAATCATAATAGTCGGTTATTTCCTCCGAATCTTCCATTTCCTCCAACTCTTCCATTATATCTTCGGGAATGTCACCACCATCAAATATTGGATAATCTTCCTCTATTAATCTACTTTTCAATGGAAACGGTTTTATGGGTGACGAATTATTAGACAGATCTTTATTTACCAATATGTCTCCTTCCTTATATTCACGCAAAACCCAGTTGTTTCCATTACCGACTAATTCTACCGGAATATTATCTGACGCAAAAACTGTCAGCACTTTAATTCCTTTAAGTGAATCAGGAATATAAGGAAGTCCGTCAAGACAGATCTGTAATAATGGAAACATCATTTTTCCATTACTATCAACAGGTATGGTTTCATCTTCCTTATAGAGATATACTCTACCAATCCAGCTTTCAGTATCAGAGTAAGTTGGTTTGAAACCTCCAGATGTAAAGATTGTTGCCTTCTTAGCAAGCATCTTTTTAATTTCGTTTATTCTTTTCATAACTTTAATTGATTTAATTATTGCAGATAATGGTTAGAAAGGAGCATCGTCAGATGCTATCTTTCATCGTTAGATACTGATTTTATAGTTTCAAGAATATTGCCCGATACAATATTTTGAACTCCACTGAATATATCACTGCCATAATAATAAACAAGATTGTCATAATCAGCCCACACTTGCTCTTTTTCATCTAACCATACAGTTAGATAACCGGGATGAATGTCTGCCAAATAAATAACCTTATTGACCTTTAACTTCAAAGCCTGTTTCTGCATGGCTTCCGGACTATATTTCTTTATTTTCTTGAAATCAAAATAAAGAATATCATACTGGTCCAACTTTAATTTCATGTTATAGAATAGAGCCATTTTGCTTATAATCCTTTCATTCAAAGGATAATCAAACTTTGAATAGGATTGTCTTAGCTTGTCTATATAACAATCCTTCATCATTTGAAAATTAAACTCATCCCAATGATTATGAATAAGTATTTCCTTTATTGCAGTTGGTATATTCATTTCTAATTGTATCTAATGGTTTGGTGAGCAACAGCGTTTAGATGTTTTCTCGACCTTGTTATCGTTCATTTACAATAGATAAGACTTCAATACAAGCCTTGTTTATTCTATTTATAATATCATTCTCTTGGATAAACTCTTTTATTATAGGAATATCCCAATTATGGTCTTTAATCACATATAGAACAAATTCTTTAGAGTAGAATCCAACATCAATAATATAATTCTTATATGCTAATTGAAGCATATCTTCTTTAAGTAGAAGCTTATCATGGGTATCTATATACTCTGATAAGTCATCTAATATGACTGTAAAGGACTTGTTATATATCATAGTTTAACTATATTTTTAATAATTGACGATAATGGCTTGACAAGGAGCTGCGTTTAGCAGCTAACTTGGCTCGTTAATGATATTTTCACTTTTCCAAAGATTTGAACCATTCTTCAACAAATCTCTCTTGTTCAAGTGTATTTGGAAATTCTTTAATATCAGCATAATCATATATAATGGCAGTGTCTTTTAGCAAAGCGGGCTTTCCCAATGTTAAAAGATATACCTTACTACAGGTTGCCATCATGCCAGATTGATGTGCATTTATCATTGCTCCACAACATTTTAATCCTATCCCTTTATCCAAAAGCATATCACGCAACTTTTGAAATGCGGAAAACTCGTTATCCGCACTTGCTTTATATAGGTGACTGTCTAACGATACTGATATGGTAACAACATCAACAGTATCTGTGATTGTAATTGGTAATTCAAACTCTGTATTATCTGCAAATCTGATTGCCACAACATTTTCATTTTCAACATATTCTTCCATAACTTCTTTTGTTTTAATTATCATTAATGGGTTGCAGCTTGCCGCCGTTAAGAGCGGCACAGGTGCTTGTTATCGTTGTTTTCTCATTTTTCGGGTGGAGTTAAGATTGCAGGAAATGTAATTCCCATTTTCTTTAAACGCTCTATTATCGCTTTTGCATGAGTTATATATTCTGGAGTTCCCAAATTGTCTTCTATTTGTAATTGCAATTTATACCCCAAACTAACTCCATCTTTATTTATTTGCTTAGGGTTTGCTCCATAATCCAAAAAATACTCGACCAAATCAAGGTCTCTAACAATAGCTGCTGTAATGATAGGTGTATCTCCTAAGTTATCGGGGACATTCAAATCCAAACCATGCTTCATCAAATATTTGATTCGCTCCATATCGCCTGCTCCACCAACAATAAGTTCGTGAATCGGTGTAAATGGGATAGTAGCGTTTACATCAGCACCGTACTCTATTAACAACTTTATATATTTTATATTCCAATCAGGATGACCACAAACAAAGGAAAGCGGCATTAACCTAAATGTGTCCTCTTCCCGTTTAATATAATCGGGGTTATTCCCTTCGACCGGATGGTTTACATAGGATAAAAGATTGGGGTCTGCTCCTAATTTTAGCAAGAGTTTTGCCATATCATACTTTTGTATATATATGGCATACATAAGGTAAGTAAATCCATATTTCCCGGGGGTATTTACATTAATCTCATTATGAGAAAGAATGTATTCTATTTCCTTTGATTTATTGCGATATATAGCGTTTGCAAGTAACAGTTCATTACCATCCGAAAAATACTTTTCGGGCGCAAGATGAGAGAAAGAATTACACCCGAAAAATGCCAATAGAGTCATGATGTATACTAAATGTTTCATTTTTTTACAACGATAATGGTTTGACAAGGAGCTGCGTTTAGCAGCTAACTTGGCTTGTTAGTATTCATTTTTTGTCAGAATAGATGTTTCAAATGTTCCATACCATTGTGGGGCATGAATTGTAGTTGTATGCGGTCAGCATAGTTGCGTTGTATATATTTATCTATATCATCTACATCATCCCAATTCACACTAAGCCGCAGTCCACCACCATGAAAATGTATCCAAATCCCATTTTCAGACTGCTCCAATGAATATCCTTTTGTCATGATGTCATAAATCCAACCACGACTTTTTAATAATCCTTCATTGTTCGTTAGTTCTGATTTTATCATAGGGGATAAGGAGTTGAATTGAAGCAACATTGCTTGTTGTATTCCCATAGACTTAATTTTTAGACTTTTACACGCAATAGCTCCTTTTACTATTTCTTTAAGGAAATGAATGTATGCTTCTTTATCATACTCCATATCGCCAATCAAACTAAGAGGTCTGAAAGTAGTTGAACATATAATAATGAATTTTTGGTGCAAACTACCTTTATTCATTAAGTCTAATATATGCTCTTGTATGTTAGAAGAAATTAAAGCTAAAACGTACAAATGTCCACTACAGTATTCCCATACAGACTTTTTCTTGTCAAATGCACATTGCATAATGAAATCAACATCTTCCGTCATGTCTGCAATATTTTCATGTCTCTGAAACATTTGAAACAGATTGTTACTGATTTCTTCCGTAATCCTTATTTTATCGTTGTCATTCATAGCCCGTTCTATCAAAAAGAATACTAATGGTTTGGTGAGTAACAGCGTTTAGCTGTTGGCTCGACCTTGTTAACATCTTTACTTTGAGGATTTAATTATCTTCATCTCCTGATTTTACCAAATTATTAATATAATCAGAAAAACATGAAGCAATATACTTTACACAATTATCAGTAAAGGGTCCCAAATCCATCAATAGCAATACAATTTTTCCAGTTTCTAAATCAAGTGCAAAGAAATTTCCACCCCAATCAATTCCGAATGGTAAAAACTTATTGGGAAAACCTGATTGAATTAAATGTTTATAGCTCGTTTCAATATTAATTCCTCCTAACTTTTCATCTGTGTAATAAATTGGAAGGAATAAACTTATTTCCACATAATTATCTTCATCTTCAATATAGAAATATGGATTGTTAGCTATTCCGCCATTAGAGAGAAGATAGAAGTTCACAAAATCTTGCGGGATACTATATCCAACAAGATTTTCCAGTGAAACTATATTATCATTTGAGATATTTAATAATGATTTCTCAATTAGTAGATCGCTCATTTTTCTATTATTATATTGATTTTACTATGATGTTAATGGTTTGACAAGGAGCTGCGTTAGCAGCTATCTTGGCTTGTTATAGATAGTTATTTTGCCATATCACAAAAACAACTTGTTTTGTGCACTGTTGCAGCATTTGATTTTAAGGTGTTTACACATTCCTCATATTCCTTTTCTGTATAAAGAACCTTGTCTTCAAAACCTGTTGTCCAAATTTTCTGAACGTCTTCCTGTAAATATGGTTTTATAATTTGTGACATATTGTTTTTTAGTGTTGTCACTATTTTCTTGACCTCAAACACTTTTTCATCTAACCAGTCATGTTCAGGCAAATGTGCAGGACTTGCTATGATGAATTGAATTTTGTCTGGCATAACAGAAAAGCAATCCAGTTTATTGCAATAGGTCAGCGGTACAAAACAATGCCTCAAGTCTTTTATAAGTTGTAGTAAGATACTATTGTCTGTTTCTGCATTATATAATATCGGTTTCTTTTTGTGAGTATTGATAGTTATACAATGACATTTTCCACTTGAAAATAAATATCCATGTAAACCGACGGAATTTATCTCGGGGGCTTCTTTTAGGGGAATACCTTTTTCATATAATGGAAGCAACGACAAGTAAAGAGTATAATCGGAAAAGCATTCTCCATATATATGAGCCTTATCCAAAGGAGATAATCCATCTTCATCAACTATTGATATATCCGCTCCTGATTTGATTAATAAAAATACGCAGTCAATACAATTATATCCACAAGCTGTTAATAAAGCTTGCCCCATAATTTGGGCTTTATTTTCTGCTAATTCATCTATAATCAATTTTGATATTTCTAATTGTCTCATTATGGCATCTTTCCCATATTGCTGCCGGTTAACGGTCCATTTTAATAGAGATGCTGCATCATAGTTGATTTTTGCTCCTCTCTTTTGTAGCCACTTAAATAATGAGACATCACAATTTCCACAAGCCGGAAAGTAGAGCTTATACCAATCTTCATCCGTTAACGGAGAAACGGAATTTACTGTTTCAATATACCTGATTTGTTCATCTAAGTTTGAACAATGTCCTATATATTGCTGCAACTTATTTCGTTCTTTAGCATTCATATTTTATCTATAATGGCTTGGAAAGGAACACCGTTCAGGGGTTATCTTTCCTTGTTACTAACTTATATTTCAAAATCACACTTACCAACTTGTTATAGGTCTTTTAGAGTTAAGCCATAAATCTTTAATTCGTTCAGAATAGATAAAAATTCCACTCTCTCCTAATGTTATGCCAAGTTCCGGTATGACAGAATAAGAGAAATTAGGGATAATGTTGTATCTCTTTTTAAGAACGGATAGCACTGTAGGAGCAGCTAAATTTATTTCATCATAATAAATATTTGGTATATCCGTAAAATGAATTTGCGTCAAGGAATCATCATCGTAACGTAAAATCAAATTATGATACTCCTCAAAGTATGCTCCATTACCAAATGCGCCTGTCATACGTTGACATGTTTCTAATGGTTTTCCCAGTATTTTGTGAGCTGTTTCAGTATTACAACCTAATTCAAGTATATCTAAACCAATATAAGGTTTAAGAGATAAAATATCAGGCAGGTGCTTTATTTCAGAATATGCATTATATGTTGAGAGGTTACCCAAATCTCTTTCATACAAATCTTTTTCCTTATTGGAATATAAAGTAATTTCAAACCCGCTATTACTATCCCAAATAGCCAAGTTCTTATTAGGAAAGATATAAGAATTACCATCCACAAATGGATTTTCTTTACGATACCATTCCGTTATTTGGCTTAACTCTACTAACTCCCCGTCTATCCGAAAGACATCAGTTACAATAACAGATATGGTTACTACAAACTGGTTGTTTTGACTAAAACATATTCGGAATTGTTCTACGGAATAATCCAATTTTAATAAATCCTCCCTACTGATGTCAAGAGGAATGTTGTTTATTCTTGATTTTGAAATAATATCTATCATTTGCACTATTGTTAGTAATGGTTTAGCAGGGAACGGCTTGCCGTTATCCTGCTTCGTTAACATCATATTTTATTCCCATTCCAGTGTACCATATCAATACACCATAATCACAAGGTCCTTTTGTGCTTCAACGGCTTCATCGAAAATGAAATTCAAGTCGTCCATTTCCTCCTCGTAATTGTAATCGCCGATACCATTACCCTCTTCCAGCGAATTGTATTCCGTCCTCTTACTCTCCAATTCAGAAACAGGTATGCTAATGATATAAGGAAAATCTTCACTCAATGGAATAGGGATGAATGTACTTTGGCTATCCAGTTGCCAAAGGTTTTCCGCACAATAGATTTGCGTTCCATAATGGTTGCAAATCTTTTCATACACATACCCGTACATGAAAGCGATTTCGGGATAACGGATTTCTCCGTTCACAATATCAGCCAATACAGCATAAGCATCCATATCCGTGTTCAAACTATCGCAGAAATAATCGTTCAAACTGTCAAGTCCCGGCTTCAGTGCTGTCTTTAATTGGTTAAGCAGCAGATTATCACAAGCTCCATAAACAGACTTTACCTTATCGGCTTCTGTCAAATATACACAAACAGAGTAACTCATACTTATCTTTATTTTATGTTGTCGTTCCAATGTACCATATCGTATGGATAATAGGGTAACCCTTTCAGGCTGCTATCATCCAGCCCCAAGACCTTGACTAACGCACCGCTTTCAAAGCTCCAATAGCCGTCATGTCTAATACCATATTTATGGTCGTCATGCCAAGCACAATCAGAATGACCTTGATACCATTCCTTTTTAAGATACTTCTCTAATCTCTGAATGGACAATTCTTTACTTTGATTGTTGCTGGAAATTATAGACAATGTACTTTGATAAGGAACTGGAAACAATACTGTGTCAGAACATCTTTCCCAATCGGTTAATCTGTATTTTATTAAAAAATCATATAAGGCATCATTAACATTTTCATTGTCAATCATGCTTGATAATATCCTTATATTTTGTTCATCTGTATCTAACATAATTCCAATAGACAACATCCATAACATCTGTACATACATACCGGTAATCGTCCAATGATTTGTTAGCGTTTTCACTAAATCATTGTAATCATATTTCAATTTTGCCATATCTTCCCCAACTGAATACTTGGTTAGAAATGAATTCAATTTACATCCAAAAAGTGTAACGGTTTTATTGTAAGCAACATTAGAATTTGGAGCAGAGTATAATTGAATATGCTCTTTCTCTGCATTGATAATTTCCATAATACTGTTTTCTAACTGTTTACACCTTTTGGAATATCCAGCAAGTTGTTTCCTATACTGTTCTTCAGTAAAAAGTTTATCTCTTGTTTCCATATATGGTACACTGTTTTTGATGTTAATGGTTAGAAAGGAGCATCGTCAGATGCTATCTTTCGTTGTTACTAACTTATTTATAAATCCCAATCCGGTGAATAAACACCCAATCCCAATAAGAGGATAAACAATGCCGCATAAGACTGCGAGCATATTCAATCCTCGTTCATCCCCCTCGAAGCCGTCTAAATTGACAGCTTGCAATATGCAGTTTGTAATTTGCCAATCTAATAAACTTTGGTCTATACAGATAAAGGCAATCCACAAAAGAATAGAGCAACATTCCAAGCCCAACAATAACACTATCGCTGTAGGTTGCATTGCATATAGTTTATAGACCTTGTAGATTAGCAATACATCTATAATTAGAAGTAAACCTAAAAAACAATATTCCATAATGCCATATATCTCGAACAAACGACCAAAACCTAAGCCACCACAAAATAATGTTATGACTATCAGTAAAGCACTGAAAGCTGTCAATGATAATATGGATTGGACGGTTTTATTCATCGCACTATTGTTAGTAATGTATTTATAAGATTACCCTTCAGGTGTTGTATATTTCGGTAAACAACACCTGTCAGGTGCATTTCCTAATTTCAAATAGTTATACCTTATGAATCATCCAGTGAATCAAGGGGATTTGGAATTTGGGCTTTGTATGCGCTTGATACATGGAGATAGATGGTTGTGGTTTTAATGTCATTATGCCCCAGCAATTCTTGTATGGTGTGCAAATCGGTACCTTGTTCTAACAAATGAGTAGCAAAGGAATGGCGCAACATGTGTACGTGTACACGATGTTTGATACCTGCTCGTTGAGCGGCTTCTTTCAGCACTTTCACTAAGGCACTTGCAGAATATGGAGTTCCAGGTGTTTCACCTTCAAACAGCCATTTTTGTGGGCGGTACTGGCGGTAGTATTGACGCAATTCCTCCAATAGTTTGGGGGATAGGAGCGAGTAGCGACATTTCTTCCCCTTGCCCATGATGCGTACAGACATGGTTTCACTATTAATATCTGTGGGGACAAGGCTTAACAATTCGCTTCGACGCAGACCGGCAGAGTAAATCAGTGAAATCATGCAATGATGCTTGATGTTAGGTAATTGAGCAAGAATTCGCTTGATTTCATTTTTGCTCAGTACCTCGGGCAATGTCTTGTATTCCTTTGCTCGGGTAATACCGCCATAGTACTGTCGCTTGCCACCTTTTACTTGTTCGTAATAGAACTTGATGGCGTTGATACGCATATTCTGCTGTGAAACAGAGATTTTCTTTTCGTTTACGAGATAGAGTATGTATTTGTTGATGTCTGCTACTTGCAGCCTGTCGATGTTATGCCCCTTGTGATATTCCATGAAGTCGCTGAAGTAGGCCCGGTAGGTTTTCACAGTCGAGGGGCTGTATCGCTTCTGTTCCAATAGTTCAAGGTATCCTTCAGGTAATGTGTAAACTCTTTTGGGCTTGGGATGGCGTACATAAACCCTACTGTAATCTATATAGGCATGGGGGGAATAGCGGTCATAGAAATCTGACAGCTTGAATGTGGCAGTTGGTATGTAGGCATAGGTATTTACAACTGCCTTTACATTGGGATCTTGTGCCAACAGCAAAGCGAGGGGTGGACTGTTTGCATAATCTACCCTTATGCAGTCTTCATTATTGTACTGGTCTTTGTACAGCACAATGTTTTCGCGTAGCTTAGATTTCTGTTCCATATATCCTTAACTTGTTTGTGATAAATGTTGGTATGGAATCAATCTTACCAGACCCAATTAGCTTCTCATGGTGGGTATTGATTGGGTCTTCTTATTAGAACGGGGCTTAAGCTTGGTATGAGTTGAAACAGGGACGGGCTGTCTGAGCAGGATGGCTCCAGAGCCTTCTTCCTGTCTATGGCTTAATTCGATCGCAATAATGGGGGCAAATATAAATATTTACATGAAATCCGCCTATTGAACGGCAAAATTGATGGAGCGTAGTTTGATTTTTTTTTAGACGGGATGTAGATGGAAGGATGACTCGTCTGATATTGGTCGGGTGAGTCGCGATTTCCTCGGGTAAGCCTACGTATGAAAGAATCATCCGCATAGGGTCAAGCTGTTTAGGCTAACCCTATGCGGATGATTGGTAGGTAATGGTTTATGTGTTTGTTTACTTCTTCTTCAAGACATAGTGTGGAGCTAATTCGCCTTGGTTCTCAGTACCCAAACTGTCGGATAGCATGATTGAGCTTTCATCTAATACTTTGTAGTACGTTTTTTCGCCAGATGAAGGAGTCACAAGCTCAATCAGTTTATCAGCCTTTTGATGGTAAACCCCACTGGTTTCAAATACCCCATCCTTTTCACCGAGGTATTGGCTGCGAAGGTCGTAAGTGCTGTCTGCGCGAAGGACAAGTTGGGTCTGAATGCCTTCGCAGTCGGCACAAGGAAGCGTTCCCTCAAACGTACCCGTAGGTAAGCTGGAGGAGGTAGTTACTGCTGTCGTTGTCGTATCTGTTTGTGAAGTTGAGGCATCAGTTGCATTGGATGAGTTACCACCGCATGCGGTGAAGGTCATGGCACAGCAAAGCGCTGTTACCTGAAAAAGCTTTTTTCTCATAGAGTGTGTATTTAGAGGGTTATTGTCGAATGGCTACTTACCAATTGAATCCCTTGTATAGGGCGTGACAAAAGTACGTTTAATTTGGAACAATGGTCTTCTACGACCGATTATTTTTCCCTTTAGAACCAGAAAGGTAGAATCAGTATACAGAAAGCGAGAGATGGAAGAATCTACCAGTCATACTGCATGACCGTACAGCTTGCTATTAAGGCTTTGTACAGTGGATTCTGATTGAGTATTTGCGGATTACCAAAGAGGAATAGCTGACGGCGGGCACGGGTTAGCGCAACGTTGAGCTTGCGGTCGACCGGGCAGTTTTCGACTTCTTGAATAGATGATAAGATGTCGAGTTGATAGGGCTCTGAGATGGTGGTGCTAAAGAGTATGTAGTCGCGCTGACTCCCTTGATAGCATTCCACCGTATCGATGGTCACTTCATCGGCCCAGCTGAATCCGTGTTGACGAAGGGCACTCCGAATGCCTGCTATCTGACTGCGGAAGGGGACAATAACTCCAATGGAGTGAGCGGGCTGAAAGTCAGTCTGCCCGTTTTTCGCATGGAGTGAGCAAAGGGCTTGGGCTAACAGGCAGACAGCTTCGGCTTCGGGGGCATTGGCACGGAGGTTTTCGGCTTGAGCGGTCTGACTAACCGGGATGAAGCCTAAACGAGTGCGGGCCACGAGTTGTTCATAGGGACCATCGGCATGCGCCCATTGCAGGGTTTCTGTCTGGTGGGGCAGGGGTACGGGGGTAAGACGCGAATCGTAAAAATAGCGATTGACAAAGGTTGCAATATCGGGGTGCATACGCCCCTGTTTGTATAGCATACCGACAAAGGCGGTGCGTCCGTGTGCCGCTTCTTGTTGGTGAAGGCGCTCGAAGAGGGAGTTGCGCAGGTCGGTCAGCCCGATGGCTCTGAGTGTTTGACTTTGTGTTTGTGTCTGACTCTCGGGGAGCATGACTACGGCTGGTAACTGTTTGTGATCGCCGATGAGAATAAATTTGCCGATGGCTTGCCGTTCCTGTTGACGGGCTGTAAGTAGCCCCATCACTTGCGGTTCAAGAAGCTGGGAGGCTTCGTCTAGAATGGCGGTGGCGAAGGTCTTGCGACGGAAGAGCATCCGGCTGTTGGTAAGTGTGATGACAGTGCCAACAATAATCGGAATGGTGTCAATCAGGTGGCGCACGTCTTCTCGGCGGGGCAAGGTGGCAGCCCGTTCGCTTAACAGGTGGGCATGATGAGCCGTGGCGCAAGTTTGCGGATTGCCGATGCGCAAGTAGTCAAATGTGAGTTCTTGGGATAAATCGTCGAGCATGCTGCATATCTCGTCGACCGCGCGGTTGGTGTAAGCAGAGAGCAAGAGTGCGTGTGACTTCAAGTAAGTGGCATCGGCAGTGTGGGTGGCCGCTTCGAGTAAGTATTCCTTGACCATAGAACGTAGGGCCAGGTTGGTTTTGCCCGTTCCCGGTGGCCCTACGAGTAGGTAGTAATCTTGTGCCTGCTTTGCCTGCAATACAATTGATTCGACTGTTTCGGGATAGGAGCCGCGCAGGGTAAGGGCGAGGTTACGCTGTGGAGAGCGTCTTCCGAGTAACAGGTTTTGACGGTCGGTAGTGGCAGTGAGCAATCCGAAGAGGTTACGGAGTTGTTGTGCTGCAGGTCCGTCGGTCGCATCGTGTTCAACGGCATAGCGTTTCTTCTTCGTAAAGAGCTGCAAGTTGCGTTGGCGATAAGCCAGTGTGATGGTCAGCGATTCAGCCGTGAGGGCTGTCACTGTGCCGCGCACCAACTGGCGGTTCGTCACGTTGGCTTCCTCGTGGCAATCGGCTTCATAGATTTGTACCATCTCGCCTTGATTAAAGTTGGGTACGAAGTCGGCATCGTAGGTTGGCAGGTGGAAGCAAACGGTGGTAATTCCGCCACGTTCGTCAGTAGTTAGTTGGGCTAATTCCAATTGATCCAGCAGGTTACCTGCCATGAGTTTGGTGCGGCGGTCGGCTGTCCACGTAGCAGCAAAGCCCCTGATGGAGTCAGGGCGGTTGTCGCTCGTCTTGCTCATGAACATTTCACGCTCGACAAAGGTCACGTATTGGGTAAAGTATTCGCGCAACAGCTCGTCGTGGTTGAGCTGTTGAAGCGGCTGGGTCACCTCCTCTATTTGGGGACGGAGGTATTGGTCGTAGAATCTTCCTTGCAGTTGGTTCGAATTGAGATAATCAGGGGTCAGTTTGGGTAGTATTCGTTCAAATTCGCCCTGTTGCAAGCAATGGATCAGTCGTAAGATGCCGTTGCGCAGGTGTAAGATTTCACGTATGGCAGATGCTGAGGGACGCTCATTGAAGAAGCGTGGATAAGCGGCATAAAAGAGAAAAGTGCGCACCTCGTTCCAATCTATGTGGAAGTTGCGGCGCAGTATCTCGCCGTAGAGTGTCATCTGGAGCAAGTGGTCAGGTTTCGGACCTTTTACCTCTCGATAGAATTCTTCGGCTTTGCCACTCTTTAACTCCAATACACGTTGGTGGTCGAGTGTCATTACGTCGAGTCGTCCGCGTAGTCCCAAGGTGGGACAGATAAAGGAGGGCTCAAGGACCACATTTTCGCGGTCGATGTCAATATCGGGTGCGGCAAACCGTTCAGCTACCGTTTGGTGTATGTGGTCAAAGAGTACTTTCGCTTGTGCAAAGAAGGCTGCTCCCACCTCTTCTGCAGGCATACAGGCAAAGTCTAAAAGGGTCTGGCTGTAGTTGGTACGGAGGGATTGCAAGTACAGTTGCGGATCGGTGAGGTCACCGTTTATGCAATCGTCCATAAACTGGTTGGCAAGGTTACCAATCAGCGTGTAACGGGTCGGCTCGTTGGGAGCTAAGGCATTGATGAGATAGTTGAGTGGCGATGTGCCATAGGGCTTGATGCAGGCTGTAAGTGAGCTGACATCAATGAGGTAATCGGGTTCGAGAATGACGAAATACACCTCGAGTGTGTCGGTTGCTCCTTCGGCCGCTACGGCATCAAGCAGCATGACGTTGGCTCCGGGGTAGAGGGGAGAGGTGAAGGGTTGAGGCTGTTTGTTGTTCCCCGATTCGGCCAAGCGTATGGTGAAGGGATGATCCTCTTCTTGATCGACGAGGCAACGGAAGCTGGTCGGCGTGAGAATTTCGGTAACTACCCCTCTGATCGTTCGCCGTTCGCGCAACACTTGCTTGCGTACCCGTAGCGGCCGAATAGCCTGTGGCAGGTCGGTGGGGATGGGGCTTTGGGTGAGCTGGTAGATGAAGTGACAAAGGTCAGCCACGTCGGCACGTTCTTCCTCAACGTTGGGTACCCGTTCTTCCTGGAGTACACGTCGCGCATTGTGTCGGAAGCGGTCGGCCGCCCGGTGGTCAATGCCTTTGGCCTGACAAACGGCAATGAGGCGGGAGAACAGGGTGGCGTAATCGCTTTGAAAGTTGGCAGATTCGGCGAGGCAAATGCGGTTGAAGAGGCTGTAAAGTCGAGCGTAGCGGCTATAGGCTGAGCCTTGGAGGTGAAGGATGTGTTGAACTTCGTGGTAGTACATGGGCATGTGGGGCGTAGAGGGGAAGATGGGGTGGGCTGTGCTGTCTGGGAAGATGGATGCGTGCACCGTTTATCCGTTTATAGGCGAAAGGGGGCTTGTGGTGTGGTGCCGAACAGGGGAACATTGAGTCCCAGGGTTCTAATAAGTAGGTGTTGAAAATGAGTTATACATAAAAATGCGGTGCAAGAACACGATTGTATGTGTAAGCAATTGGACTCTGAATGAGATAAGGTTGGTTCTATTAATGATCAGTTGATAAGTTGAAGAGTTTATGTTGAAAGTCATTGGCTTGATGAATAAACTCTTAAACTGTAATTGATAGAACATCCCATAAAATAGTTTTCAATGCCTACTTATCTCCTGTTCACTTCATGGCACCTTGTTCGGCCCTCTGACGGAGTTCTTCGGGAGTCAAGATGGTACGTTCCTTGCTGTAGCGATTGTGCTTATGTGCACGGCGTGCATTGCCTTCGGTCGCAGTAACGGGAAAGGCCGTGTTGGGAGCCGGACGAAGGTTACGCACCGTACCGCCATATTGGCGCCAGCGTTCCAGGATGCGTTGCACATAATGGTAAGTCTCAGCTCCAATCATGTAGCCGTGGCGCACCACGGGGTCGCGGTAGTAGCGTGCTTCGCTCAGGCGCAGAATGTAGGGTGCTACGTCATTCCACACATGCGGATTGCCACCATATTTTCGGGTCAGTGCCTGCGCATCGTTCACATGGCCATAGCCCCCGTTGTATGAAGCAAGTACGAACTTCACACGTTCTTCAGCATCGGCTATGTGGGCAAAGTGTCCTTGCAGTTCCCGGATGTAACGAGCCGCAGCGGCAATGTTTTCTTTAGGTGCAAAGACTTCTTGCTCCTTTATGCCGAGGTGGTGTGCCGTGGCAGGCATGAGTTGCATCAATCCCTTGGCTCCCGCCCACGAAATGGCATTGGGGTCAAAGCCCGACTCCTGGTAACATTGGGCAGCAATGAGTCGCCAGTCCCATCCCGTGTGGTGGGCGGCCTGCTTGAAGAAGGCATCGTAGGTAGAGATGATCCCCTTTTCGCGTGAGATGTAGGGAGCGCGTACCTGGCGTTTCACTTCGTGGCGTTCCTTCATGCGTGTGCGTTCGCGACGTTCGATTTGTACTTCTACTCCGTCGCCAAACCATTCGTTGAGGGCTTCAGCCAAGTCGGGTTCATCCTTACGTATGGCCCAACTGGTGTGGAGTTTCGGATTGTCTGCACCCGCTGCACAGAGTTGCTCTTGTTGGCAGCGTGCTTCGGGAAGTTGCAGAGCAATGAGGTCAACCTCCCCCTTTTTCAACTTCGCGATGAGGGCCGTCGTATCGTTGGCTACCTCGACGCGCACTGCTACACCCAGCGTAGCGGCAAAGTCTTCGGCTAAGGCGTACTGCAGACCCATGTTTACACCTTGAAAGTCGAAGTAGGTATCCGGACCGCTCAGTGTAGCAATGAGCAATTCGCCCGAATCAGCAATGCGACCCAGATTCTCACCTTGAGGTTTAGCAGCCTTGGCAAAGGCTCCGTTGACTTCTTCCTGCTTCTGCTGTTTGGACTGACAAGCGGAGAGGAGTAGGGGAAGGGAGAGAAGAAGAAGAAGGGGAAGTTTCATAGCGGAAAGAGATTATAAAGAGGTGCTGCAATGGAGGTGTATGCTACCTATAGGTTGTAGGCTTCGACTAAAAGCAATCCAATAAGTAGGTGCTGAACATGATTTGAGCGCATTCCGTCCAATTGCTTGCACCTGCCACCATGCATTTATAGGTACAACGATTTGAAGTAAACGGGGGCAATCGGCTTTATCGGGTGAGCCGATATCAGGCATCAGATTGGTTGAAGCCTCATTTGCAAAAAAATAACGTGCAACATCCTTCCGGTCGGAAGCCTTGGGGAAGGCGAACGGGGATGTTGCACGTGAAGTAGTTGTGTCTGTAGACTGATGAGGAAGTCCTTCTTCGACTGACGAAGGGTAGTCGGAAGCGCATGTAGCCTCGTCAAGGTAGCCCAAGGCAACAACTCGTATCAGCAGGCTGGTACTGTGTGGGAACGCACGGTTTACATCTCGGCTTCCTTCAAGCGTTCTGCATTTTCAGCCACAATGAGGTGGTCAATGCAGTCTTGAATTTCGCCGTCCATGAATGCCTGCAGGTTATAAATGGTGTAGTTGATGCGGTGGTCCGTGATGCGTCCTTGCGGATAGTTGTAAGTACGAATTTTGGCCGAACGGTCACCCGTAGACACGAGTGTCTTGCGTCGGTTCGCAATGTCGTCGACATACTTCTGATGTTCCTTGTCGTAGATAAAGGTACGCAGACGAGCAAGGGCACGCTCCTTATTCTTCGGCTGGTCACGCGTTTCGGTACACTCAATGAGGATTTCCTCGACTTCGCCCGTGTTGGGGTTCTTCCAGTTATAGCGCAGACGTACACCCGATTCAACCTTGTTGACGTTCTGACCACCTGCACCGCTCGAACGGAAGGTATCCCACTTGATTTCACCCTCGTTGATGACTACGTCGAAAGCTTCGGCCTCGGGCAACACGGCCACCGTAGCGGCCGAGGTGTGTACACGGCCCTGCGTTTCGGTAGCGGGTACACGTTGCACGCGGTGCACACCACTTTCATACTTCAACGTGCCGTAGACATCGGGGCCTGTTACAGAGCAAACGATTTCCTTGAAACCACCTGCTGCACCTTCGCTGGCACTCGATACTTCCATCTTCCAACCCTTGCGTTCGCAGTATTTGGCATACATGCGGAAGAGGTCGCCGGCAAAGAGAGCCGCTTCGTCACCACCCGTACCGCCACGGATTTCAAGAATGGCGTTCTTGCTGTCCTCCGGGTCTTTGGGCACCAGCATCAGCTTGATTTCCTCCTCGAGTTGCGGCATGCGTTCCTCACAAGCAGCCACTTCCTCACGTGCCATTTCCTTGAGGTCGGGGTCTTGTTCGGTGAGGAGCATGTTCTTGCTCTCTGCCAGGTTGGAAATAAGGTTGGCATATTCCTTGCGGGCAGCCATCAGGTCTTCCAAGTCTTTATATTCCTTGGTCAAGCGCACGTAGCGTTGCTGGTCAGCAATGACATTGGGGTCGGTGATGAGGGTTGATACTTCTTCGAAGCGGGCAACGAGTCCGTTGAGTTTGTCTAATAACGTATTGTTTTCTGCCATGTGGTTTGGTTTGCTTGTTAAATGTGGAATGGGGTGGGCGCAGCGTTGGTGGTTATAACGTGGGAATTAGGCACTTGCGATGGAAAGCCACCGTTCGGCTGCCCAAAATGCCGTAGCTACGATGAGAACGGCGAGAGCAAGTCGAAACCAGGTACTGGCTTCGCGTGGAATCAGGGGCTCGCCTTCCTTGCGACTGACAATGGCTCCGGCAAAAGCAGTTGCGCCAACCACGGAAACGTGTTCCAGGAAATCAGCGTCCAGCCGATGAGCCGCAATGTTCAGTGCGCAACTCGCAACAAAGGCTAAGGCTATGAGTAGTAACTTTTGATGCTTTCGGCTCATGTCTATTTCGTAACAGATTAGTCTGTTTGTGTCTTGCACTTGAAGAACAGAAGGCGCACATAATAAACGAGTACGATAACCCAGAAAAGCAGGCCAGTTCCTTTCATAAAGATGCGGTAAAAGGGCTGTTCTTGAAGGAGACAGTAGTTAACGAAGTGTTCTCCCAGATCGACCACCAGGTAAAGTGAGGAAATGGCACCGCAAAGGTTAAGCCATTGCTGTCGGCGTGACCAAGCGAGGCGCTTGCTCTCTTCTTGCATAGGGGAGGAATTTGGTTTGGGGGTTGCCATAGAGCAAATGTGGTTATCTGGTTATTGCGGTTATTCGATTTTCCGATTATCTGATTTCGCGATTATTCGGTGAATCGATTATCCCGTCATCGGGTTATGAAATTAAGTAGGTGTCGAATATTATACTAGATCATGCAGGCTTTGTAGATGATAAATATTCCACACCTACTTATAGTTGAGAAGTTTAGAAGTTGGGGGATGCGCTAACGGAACGGTGCGTGAAAGTGGATTTACAACCCCGCTTCGTACCTTTCGGCTTCGTTTCCTTCATGCTTCTAACCCTCTCCATGCTTTCGCTTCTCAGCAGCTGCGAACGGAACGGCTTTAGTAATTGAACTCACCAAATTCGCTGCGGATGGTGAGGGAGCGCGGTCCTTCTTCGATGTGACCCACAACTTGTGCGTCGATGTTGAAGCTGCGAGCAATTTCGATAACCTTGTCAGCCTGTTCGGGTGCAACGTAGACCTCCAAGCGGTGACCCATGTTGAACACCTTGTACATTTCGGCCCAGTCGGTACCGCTTTCCTGTGCAATCGCCTTGAAGAGGGGAGGAACAGGGAACATGTTGTCCTTGATGACACGGCAATTCTCGCCTACGAAGTGAAGCACCTTGGTCTGAGCACCGCCCGTGCAGTGCACCATACCGTGAATTTCGGGGCGCATTTCGTCAAGCATCTTCTTAACAACCGGTGCATACGTACGAGTGGGGGAGAGCACGAGCTTGCCTGCATTGACGGGAGCACCTTCTACGGGGTCGGTCAGCTTGTATGAACCACTGTATACCAATTCATCGGGTACGGCCTTGTCAAAGCTCTCGGGATACTTCTCTGCGAGGTATTTTGCAAAGACATCGTGACGGGCAGAGGTCAAGCCGTTGCTACCCATACCGCCGTTGTATTCCGTTTCGTAGGTGGCCTGACCGCAAGAGGAAAGACCCACGATGACGTCGCCCGGACGGATGTTGGCATTGTCAATCACATCGCTGCGCTTCATGCGGCACGTTACCGTTGAGTCGACAATGATGGTGCGTACGAGGTCACCGACATCAGCCGTTTCGCCACCGGTAGCATAGATGCCTACACCCATGTCGCGCATCTGTTGGAGCAGTTCGTCTGTACCGTTAATGATGGCAGAAATGACTTCACCGGGAATCAGCATCTTGTTACGGCCGATGGTCGAGCTGACCAGGATGTTATCTACCGCACCTACACAGAGCAAGTCGTCCGTATTCATGATCAGTGCATCCTGAGCGATGCCCTTCCAAACAGACAAGTCGCCCGTTTCCTTCCAGTACATGTAAGCAAGGCTTGACTTCGTACCGGCACCGTCTGCGTGCATGATGTTACAGTATTCGGGATCGCCGCCGAGAATGTCGGGGATAATCTTGCAGAAGGCTTGGGGGAAGATGCCTTTATCGATGTTCTTAATTGCGTTGTGAACGTCTTCTTTCATCGCGGAAACACCGCGCATCATGTAACGTTGTTTGCTGTCCATTGCGTTGAGGAGGGTTAGGAGGTTGTGATAAGCAGGTATGCCTTATGATGCCTTAGACACAGACGGAATACCTACAGAGGGTTTTGAGTTTCGGAGTTAGAGGTTGAAGAATGGTTACAGAAAGATTAGAACTCAACTTTCGGAGCCTTTTCTGCACCCGTTTCAGCTTCGAAAGGCGTGCGCTTGTCAAAGCCAAACATGCCAGCTACGAGGTTTGAAGGAAATTTGCGTACGCTGATGTTATATTCCTTCACGATTTCGTTGTACTGACGACGGCTTTCGTTGATGCGGTTTTCAGTTCCTTCCAACTGGGCACGAAGTTCGGAGAACCCCTCGTTTGCTTTCAGATCAGGGTATTTTTCCGAAATCATCATCAGTCTGCCGAGTGCCTGGGAGAGTTGTCCCTGGGCTTCCTGCATTTGCTTCATCTTTTCAGGGGTGAGGCTGTTGGCATCCACTGTGAGTTGAGTAGCTTTGGCACGTGCCGCCATGACGCTTTCAAGTGTACCTTGCTCGTGTTTGGCGTAACCTTTCACCGTATTCACAAGGTTCGGAATCAAGTCAGCGCGACGCTGGTATTGTGACTGCACATTGCTCCATGCGGTTGACACGGCTTCATCCGTAGTGACCAGTCCGTTGTACGTAGTCAGGGTCGTTCCTGTAAGAATGAGGATTACGACACCGACAATGATGAGTGTAATCGTTCCTTTAGACATAGGAGTAGAATTGATAAGTTTATAAATAGATGAATAGAGAGAGGGAGAGCTTATCAGCTGACAGTACTTTTAGAATCGGCCGCCGCTACCGCCACCTCCGAAGGAGCCTCCGCCAAAGAGACCGCCACCAAAGCCGCCGCCTCCGCCACCGCTGCGACCGCCAAACCCACCAAAAAAGATGGGGGGAACCATGCCGCCAGCTCCCAAGGTATCGTTGTCGTTGTCTTCTTCTTCGAGCTCATGTTTCTCGAAGCCACAGCGCGGACACCGGTAGGTGGAGCGAATCAGCCAGTCACGTGAATTGGCTACGCGTACTCTTTGCTTCTTGACCAAGCGCATTTGTGCTTGACGGCAGTGGGGGCACTTCTTGCGGATGTTGCTGATTCCGAAGATGAAAAGCAAACCGCCCAAAACGATGATGGAGATGAAGAACCCCACCACGGCGTTCATGCCCTCTTCAGCCTGGTTCTTCTTGTCGGGACGGAGCGATTCGTCCATTCTTACGTACGAATCAATTTGTTCGACCGTCTGGACAATGGCTGCATCCCAACGTTGGCGTTTCAGTTGGGGCACCATGACACGGTTTTGTATGCGTCGACAGATAGCATCGGGTAGGGTAGCTTCCAGGCCGCGCCCGGTGAGAATCTGGTAACTGCGATCCTCGGTAGCCAAGATGATGATAAGGCCCGAATTCTGTTTTTTGCTACCAATACCATACTTGCGGCTCAGCTCCATGCCGAACTCATAGGGGTCGTCACCTTGCAACTGTTTGACCACCACGACAACGGTTTCGACCCCTTTATCGCGTTTCAGCTGACGAAGCAACAGGTCTGTTCGGTTGACAGCTTCGGGACTCAGTACTCCGTCAGGATTACATACGAAGCGTGTGGAGTCCTGAAGATGCACCATAGGAAGTGTTTCTACCGACCATTTTTCGGCCCATCCTTGCAAGGGAATGCAAATCAGGAGGAAGAAATTGAGAAGGAGTTTGTGCATACACTGAAGTATTTTAGCGCAAAGGTAGTGCTTTCCCTATATTTAGGTAGCACACACTTTCATGAAAGATTGATTTTTATGTGGGTAAATTGCTCAGATGTTTAGCAATCTAGGTTTTGTGGGGAGTAAAGTGCGCCCCTGCCAGATAGAAACAAAAAGCGGACAAGTGCCGGCACAGCTGTGTCGTTGCGCTTGTCCGTAGAGAGGGGTGACCGACGGTCTAAATACGATCGAGCACGAGCTTAATGAGCCCGTCAATACTGTTCTTATAGTTGGGGTTTGCCTTTCCTTCTCGACGGTTGGCAATCACCATGCAGCAAGTCATGGCTTTATGTCCCATCAAGGAGGCAAGACCTGCCAAGGCACTGCTTTCCATTTCGAAGTTCGTAACCTGAGTCCCTTCATATTCGAAGTTCTCAATCTTGTGATTGGCTTCGGGGTCGGCTAACTTCAAACGGAGTTGACGACCTTGCGGGCCGTAGAATCCGCCGCAGGCAATCGTCACACCGCGCACCATGTCGTTGGCCGCCACGCGGTCAATCAATTCGGCATCGGCCTTGGCTACATAGGGATGGGCGATACATTGGTTGCCCTTCCAGCCCATGTGCTGAATGAAAGCCTGTTCGTAGGCTAAATCACAGACTTCGTCACGCCGTGCGTAGAAGTTCAGCAAACCGTCAAATCCGATGCTGCGTGCGCTGGCAATGTAGGTTCCCTCGGGCGTGTAGGGCTGCAAACCGCCGCAAGTGCCGATACGAACCAGTTGCAACTGACGGAGTTCGGGACGAATGGTTCTTGTCTCAAAATCTATGTTTGCCAACGCATCCAGTTCGTTGACTACGATGTCGATGTTGTCACACCCGATACCAGTCGAAACGACGGTGATGCGCTTTCCTTGGTAAGTACCCGTAATGGTGCGAAATTCGCGGCTTTCCACGTCACACTCCTTTGTTTCAAAATGAGAGGCTACGAGGGGGACGCGTCCCGGATCACCCACCAGGATAATCTTGTCTGCCAATTGTTCGGGACGTAAATGGAGATGAAAAATGCTGCCGTCGGAGTTGATAATCAGCTCCGATGAGGCGATAGGTTCTTGCTTCATGGGAGATTGTAGAATTTAGGGATGGATAAAAATAGGATTGAACGGAATGAAGCTTGGCTGAATGTTTAGAATCAAGTTGAAGTATTCCTTTTACAAGACTCCTTCAAACAGATTTATAATCAGTCAAAATTCCCTTCCTTATTATTTTGACTCTTCCTGTCGCATTTGCTTGCAGGTAGCGTTGTATTGCTGTTGGAGTTTGATGAGTTTCGGGTAGAGAAGTTCGAGTTGCTTGCGGGCTTCAGTGGCTGTTTGAGTAGTAGTAGTCTTCCGCATCCAGTCCTCCTGCAGAGCCGTGAGCTGCTCGATTTCTTCCTTCAGACGGTCTGATTCAGCAGCGAGGCTGCGGGCACGACTGCTCTGAAACTCTTTTAGCGAGGTGTAAACCTTTTGGTCATTGATGACGTAGCGGGTGGCAGTAGCTTGGCCGCGTTTCCGCTTGGTGTCAATGAGTTGAATGCGCTGACGCGCAGCCGCCACGAGTTTGTCACTCAGTTGCGTCGAGCGGATGGAGCGCAATTGCGTCGCGCGCACTACTTCGTCTCTGTTCTCGTCGCACAGAATGTAAGTATTTCGACTTTCGTTGGGAACAAACGTATAGACACATACCGTGTCAGCGTGTTGGTAGCGGTCGGTCACCAACCACCCGATACGGGTCGCTTCGTCAATGGCAAGCAGGTAGTCGTTGGCAGGTGAGTTGAAAGGCATTCCGAGGTTTTCAGGTTTCAGAAACTGCTTGGTGTCGGAATTATAGCGCGTAACAAAGAGGTCGTATCCACCGAGACTTTCTTCACCTTGTTGCGCAAAATAGAGGGTGGCGCCGTCGGGCATCATGAAGGGGTTGGCCTGGTTGTTGCCATTGGCCATTCCGTCGAGCGTTTCTGCCGCTCCCCAGCCCTTGCCTACATGAAAGGCCTGACTGATTGTTTGCGGTTCTCCTTTCTTTTGACTCACAGCGCAAAACATGCGGTCTTCTAATTCATTGATATAAGCATATTGACCGATGCTGGCAGGGAGTGTGCGGAGTTGGGCTTCGGGACTTTGAGTGTCCACCAAACGCCCGGCTTCGTGGGAGAGGCGGATGACAGAAAGCACCGCATTGCGATGAACCTTAAAGCTATCAACAAAGGTAATGCGCTCTGTACCACGCAGCATGTCAGCTCCTAAGTTAGCGCGTTTGATGTAAGCCTCTAACGAATCGGTAGGTTCTCCTTTTTTTTCAGCAGTTTCAAGCTGTTTTTGCAGTTGGTTGGCAGCTTCTTCAAACCGGTATTCTTGAAAGAGTTGTTCGATGGGTACTTGAGGCTCTTTCTTTACTGTTTTTCGGCGTTGAGCCTGTAAGGGAAGTGAGCAGGTAGCGGCCGTAAATAAACAAAGGGTTAGCAGAAAATATTTCATTCAGTAGGATGAGTTAGGATGAATTCTCGCCAAAAGTACGATTTTCTTTTAGATGTATGCCCTACGCTCGTGCTACATTTGTAGATAAAGAGCCATTTGCCGTTGGCTTCGTATAGTGTACTGGCAGCAATCTTTGGAGGATGAAAGGCGTATTTGTATAGAGAAGAGTTGCTTTCTTCCGGCGGGTTACTCTTCTAATCGCATAGCTTGATACAGCTTGCCCCGGCAAGGGTTCTCCTTCGTTACAGGATTTGAAAGAGTACCTACGGAATCTGTATAAGATGGTCGTCATGCTCAAGCTGTCTTCCTACCTAAGTCGTAAAAGAAGGTCTAAACACTTGGGAAATCTCACACGGGAGCCGTAAAAGAAGGTTTAAACACTGGGGATGACTCACTCGGAAGCCGTAAAAGAAGGTCTAAACACTGGGGATGACCCACACGGAAGCCGTAAAAGAAGGTCTAAACACTTGGGACGGCAAATACGGAAGCCGTAAAAGGTCATCCCAACACTTGGGATGGCAAACACGGAAGCCGTAAAAGGTCATCCCCACACTTGGGACGGCAAATACGGGAGCCGTAAAAGGTCATCCCAACACTTGGGACG
>OKZN01000064.1_pt1 | contig 47901 bp, 29 predicted proteins | sample 1609111 | NCBI WGS metagenome assembly OKZN01 (sample SAMN02675048, study PRJEB24791) | human gut metagenome, SKBSTL034 | isolation source: stool | host: Homo sapiens | place: USA
GAAGGTGGAAAAATGCCTTTGCGAATTTGACAGAACCATTTCGGAGAACGGAAAATGGGGTTGTAAAATTTATAAAGCCGTTTTGCGGAGATGCAAAACGGCTTTATCTGAAATCTAAATAGAAATCTGACTTGACTTATTGTTATCGAAATCGAGATTTGGCAAGTGGGGAACAAATAGGGGAAATGACTTTGACTGGAAAATCCTCTAATAGAAAAGCACTATGAATACATTATATAGATAGACTTCTGAAGCGACCATGCCTCGTCTTTGCTCCACGACTCACCTACTCTGTCAAATAATGCAGAATGCCACCGCTCAACTGCAGGAGAGAAATTTCACAAAGCTTCGTGTTATACTCCGCCACAAGAATGCGTTCCTCGGCATCAAGTAAACTCTTTTGAGCTTCGCGCATCTCAATTCCAGAAAGATCACCGAGCATATAGCGCTCACAAGCAATGAAATGGTTTTCTTGTGCATTGACCAAATTCTGCTTTTCCAAAGCGAGCAAACGCAAGTTATTCTCATAAGCTTGCCATAAGTCAGACAAATCAGCTTTCAAAGCTAACTGCAATTCCTGAGCAGCCAGCTCAGCATTATCTATCTGCAAACGAGCTACAGCACGCTGGCGTCGACGATTCCCATCGAAGAGTTTCATACCTACTGTCACGCCTATATCGCCTCCCCAACCGTGACGGCGCATTGAATTGTCGCCCCCGGTACGATTAAATGTATAGCCGTAATTACCGTTGAGACGGACATAAGGAAAATCGCGAGAAGCGATTTGCTTGAAATCTAGCTCAGCCAAAGTACGGTTGTGAGCTGCATTAATTAAGGAAGCGTTTGTACGGAGTGTGGCTGCCCACAGACTATCCAAAGAAAGCGATGAGGAAACATTGATGAGCGTATCCTGCACAGCTAATTTGTTATTCACTTCCCGTTCTGCCATCAGTTCGTTCAAACGGATACGAGAAGTAGCCAGAAGTTCTAGCTGCTTCAAACTCTGCGCACTGTCCGCATTGAAATCAACCTGCGCTTGTTGCAAGTCAAGACGCGAATTATCTCCAATGATGTAACGCTCCTGTACAATACGCAAACGCTCTTTCGAAAGGGATACAGCATAACGAAGATTGCGCATGCGAATCAGTTGCTGCACGAAGTTATAATATTCCGCAGCAACGTCTGCTACATAATCTTCTATTGCCATACGGGTTTGAGTAGCACTCTGACGCTTCAATTCATTCAGCCGTGCCCAATTTGTCTGAATTTTAAACCCGTCGAAAACGGTCCATTCAGCAAAAACACCAGCCGATGCGGACTGTCCTACCGCGCGGCGCTCGCGATTCACGCTACCACCAATTTTATTGTTGCGACTATCCAAAGAAACATCATATCCTCCCCTAGCCTCTACAGTTGGTAGATAACCCGCATTGGCACGCGTCGCATTTTGATCAGCGATACTTTGCTGATTGCGGACTATCCGCAAGGAATAGTTGTTTTGCAACCCTTTTTCAATACAATTGCGCAAAGAGAGAGGTTGCGCAATGAGCAGCTGGCAAGCAAATCCCAACAAGCACCCTAATACAACCTTATATAAAATCATCGTTTTACCTTTTTATGAACCAGATTAGTCGACACATAGGTATAAATAGCAGGTACAATAAACATCGTAAGTAAGGTAGAGAAGAGCATACCTCCCACCACTGCTGTACCCATGGCAATACGCCCGTTGGCACCTTCACCGGTAGCGAACATGAGCGGAAGCAAACCTAACACAGTGGATGCACTCGTCATCAAGATGGGACGCAAACGCAGAGCTGCTGCTTCGCGAATGGCCGTAAACTTATCTTCGCCCATAAGTTGGCGCTGATTAGCAAACTCTACGATGAGGATACCGTTCTTTGCCACCAAACCAATCAACATGATGATACCAATTTGACTGAAGATATTCATTGTTTGTCCTCCAACAAGCATGAAGATCAACGCTCCACAAATAGCGAGAGGAACGGTCAACATGATGACGAAGGGATCTTTAAAGCTCTCAAACTGAGCCGCCAATATCAGATAAATCAGCAACAGAGCCAATGCGAAAGCAAAAATCAAGCTAGAAGAACTCTCTCGGAACTCCTTGGAATCACCTGCCAATGCTGTACGGAAACTATCATCTAGGGTTGACTGAGCAATCTTATCCATTTCGTTCAAACCGTCACCGATGGTCATACCTGGTGCCAACGCTGCTGAAACCGTTGCAGATACGAAACGGTTATAACGGTATAGTTTAGGAGGAGCTATGTCTTCCGTCAACTCAACCAGGTTTTCCATCTGCACCATTTTACCGTCACCGCTACGCACATAAATACCCTTAAGATTATTCGGGTCATTGCGTTGCTGACGATTGATTTCGCCGACAATCTCATACTGCTTTCCATTCAGATAGAGGTACCCCATTCGCTGTCCGCTCAATCCATATTGCAAGGTTTGGGCAATGTCTTGCGTACTAATGCCCATCAGATTGGCTTTCTCACGATTGACATGCAACCGTACTTCTGGTTTGGAGAACTTGAGGTCAACATCAGCCATTCGGAACGCAGGATTATCATATACTTTGGCCATAAATTTAGGCAGTACTTCCTGTAGTTTCTCCAAGTTGGTAGCCTGCAACACATACTGCACAGGCATCGAACCGCGACGTCCGCCAAAGGTGGATTGCTGTTGCACGAAGGAGCGGGCATCCGTACGATCGCTGACGGCCTTACTAAGTTTGTCCGCGACCTCCATCTGTGAATAATCACGGTCAGCCAAATCTTTCAACGTGATTTGTACGCTACCCGACGATTCCCATACACGCGCCGTCACAAATTTAGCATCAGGCACAACGGAATCAGCCAGACGGTTGATTTCCTCCGTATAATCACGCATATATTCATAGGTCACACCCTCAGGGCCCTTGGTACTGATCGTTAGGGAAGAGCGGTCTTCTAAGGGAGCCATTTCGGCTGGCACGCTAACCCACATCCATACACTGGCTACTACAGCTATGACCATCACAACTATAGCGATGGCACGATGGCGCAAGAAAGCTGCCAACGAACGTGAATAGATACGATTGAGTCCATCGAAGAAGGGTTCGGTCTTACGATAGAACCAACTTTGCCTTTCGCGTTTAACCAACAGTTTCGTTGCAAGCATCGGAGTAAATGTCAATGCAGCAAACGAAGAAATGATTACGGAACCAGCCACTACGAAACTGAACTCACGGAATAAGCGACCGGTCGTTCCCTCCATAAATACAATGGGGAAGAACACAGCGACCAGCGTAATGGTCGTAGAAATAACGGCAAAGAAAATCTCCTTTGCACCTTCAATACCTGCGTCCAACGGTTTCATACCGCGCTCTATGCGGATATAGATATTTTCGGTCATAACAATCGCATCGTCGACCACCAATCCGACAGCCAATACAATGGCAAGCATAGAGAGAACATTGATGGAAAAGCCACAAACATACATGATGAAGAAGGCACCAATCAGCGACACGGGAATCACGATGCAAGGCACCAACGTCACACGCCAGTCACGAAGGAATAGGAAGATGATGATGATGACCAGCACGAAGGCCTCATAAACGGTTGTCTTCACTTCGTTAATCGAAGCACGAATGAAGCGGGTATTGTCAAATCCATAGTTATACTTGACGTCTTCGGGCAATTCCTTCTTCATCTGCTCCATACGACGGTGTACGGCATCGGCAATGTTGATATGATTTGCACCTGGCTGGGGCACTACGACCACACCGACCATGGGCACACCATTCATCTTCATGTAACTCTTCAAATCGCGCGGCGTAAGTTCGGCCCGACCAATATCGCTCAACCTAACGGTTCGCCCAGCGTTCGTACGCACAACGAGGTTATTAAACTCTTCAGTCGTGTGCATCTGTCCCATGGTCCGAATACTTAGCTCCACAGTATTACCTTCGATGCTACCTGAGGGTAATTCGACATTCTCGCGATTAAGCGCATTGCGCACGTCCATTGGCGTAATGCCATATCCCGCCATCTTAACAGGATCAAGCCAAAGGCGCATACAGTAACGCTTCTCACCCCAAATGGACACACTGCTGACTTCGGGAATGGTCTGCAATTGTTCCTTGACTGTAAGATCGGCTATTTCACTCAATTCGAGCAAAGAGCGTTTATCGCTCTGAATAGCAACCATGAGAATGGGACGTGCATCGGCATCAGCTTTCGACACCGTCGGAGGATCACAATCGCGAGGCAGATTACGTTGTGCACGCGACACTTTATCACGCACATCGTTTGCAGCAGTCTCCAAATCTACGGAAAGCTCAAATTCAATGGTGATACGACTATATCCCTGCTGACTAACACTCGTGAGCGAACGAATGCCGGGAATACCATTAATATTTTGTTCCAGCGGTTCGGTTATCTGGTTCTCAATTACGTCTGCATTAGCTCCGGGATAGGAACAGGTCACGGAGATTACAGGATTGTCTACCGAAGGATATTCACGCACGCCGAGTGAGAAGTAACCAATCACACCGAACAGCAGAATAATTAGTGTGAAAACGGTCGCTAGAACCGGACGACGGATACTTAGTTCTGATATATTCATGAGAGAAGATTATAGATAAAAGTTGACGAGTTAAGCAGTTAAGAAATTTCTCACTGAGAAGGTAGCAGTCAAGATGTAAAGGGGATAAAAGCTATACCATCGTTCGACAAATAGCCCATTCTCCTTCTCCTCTTCACGCTCCTTTTCTTCAGCAATTTCATTTTCCTACCACTTTCACTTTCTGTCCCGTTCGCAACTGCATGGTTCCGCTGACAATCACAGTATCCCCAGGAACCAGGCCCTTCAGCACTTGTACTTCAGCCTCAGTACGCAGTCCTTTCTTGATTTCCACGGGCTGGGCTTTACCGTTTTTACACAGGAAAACCTTATCCACACCCATCTCTGAAATCACCGCCGTACTGGGTACTGCCAACGTATTGGAATACTCACGAGCGGTCAAGTTAATACTGACATAACGTCCGGGAACCAACGAACCACCAGCGTTAGGATAAGTGGCACGAACGGTAAACGTTCGTGTATCAACGTCTACCTGTGAATTCGTTGCGTAGACCTTGGCTAAACGCGGAGTCAAGTCCCCCTCTACCGTAAAGGTCAATGAACTTCCGGGCTTCAACATACCGGCGTAACGTTCAGGCACACTAAACTCCAACTTCAACGGAGATGTTTTAGTCAGCGTAGCTATCGTCGTAGCAGTGGTGGCATAGGCTCCGACGCTTACTTGACGCAAACCGACGATACCAGAAAAAGGTGCACGAAGTTCCGTTCGCGCAATCTCTGCTCGAACCATATCCATTTCTGCATGAAGTGCCGAAAGGTTGGCTTCGGCTTCCTGAAAAGCTTCTTTACTAACAGCCTCCTTGGCCAACAAAGCCCGCTGGCGATAAAGGCGATCCTGCATCAGTTTAAGTTGGGCCGTGAGCTTACGTAACTGGGCTTGAAGCGGTGCATCATTGATCTTCGCCAATAACTGCCCTTCAGCTACGTGTGCACCTTCACGAAAATGGATGGCGGTAATTTTTCCAGCAGTTTCAAATGACAAGTTTACCTCTTCGTCAGGCAAAAGACTACCGCTTACATCAATAACATCACGCAAAGACTTGGGTTGAAGTACAGCCACACGGACCGAGAGCGTTTTGTCCCGCTTCATGCTTCCTTTTTCAGGACGAATGAGTTCTGCATTTTCACGGGGTACGAACGTACGGTATGCCAGCACGCCCAAGCCTGCTATAATGATACCGACCAGGCTCCATTTTACGATAGGTTTCATTGTTTGTAGAAATGTTTGATTAGGTTGATTGTTCTATTTTTTCGAAATATGTTGCAAAATTAGCGGAATCAGCAGACTTGTTTGATCCGTATCTTTGATAAATCGCAATATGGCCATATTCTTTTACTTCGCCTCATTCACCAACTGATAACCGATAGACTCTTGACTGCCTATTCCTGAGGATTGTAGCAAAAGGTAGCGGTACACTGTCTATCCGAAGTAGGTCTTGAAAGGTGACATTGGGCTGCCACTACCCTCCCAAAGTTTCACAAGGCCCATACGTCACATAACATGGGGCATCTTCTTGCAATAAAAAAGAGGCTACGCACACTGGTTAGGTGCATAGCCTCTCCATATATATACAAATATTGCTATCCGATAAAAGTCCCAATACAGTAATATTTGGAAAGGGGTATTGCAGTCGTACAATGGAATTTTGCAGATTTAGCAAAACCCGAACCATCACTTTTTGATTAGGGGGCTTGTAAAATGAAAAAGAAGACTCGAACACTGAAAATTAAGCGTTCGAGTCATACTTTATTACTGTATTGGACTTTTATCGGACAGTAATAAAAAAGGATGCTGCCAAACTCCGTCCATTGCGCAATTGCGCCCAAATGAATGATGAAATGGACTGGAGGAAGAAGAGAAATATGGAAACTTTGGTTCATTGGTGCTATAATCAAAAAAAAAGAGCGAACGCTATTCCCGCGTTCGCTCTTTTTGACTAATGAGCTCATTGAATATCTGAGATCTGTGCGTAAAGCTACGACTTGCATTCCCAGCTCCTCATAATCTAGAATTTTGAGGTTCGGGATATGCAAGATGTTTACTTACAAGATTATGCCTGACCTTCTTCGGGCATCTGTACAGGAATCTGACCACGCATCAGGGTAGAAATGGTTTCGTTATTGATGCGGTTGACCATCTTGTCAAAGAGCTGTACACTTTCAAGTTTGAAGACCAAAAGCGGATCCTTCTGCTCGTAAGAAGCGTTCTGAACAGAATGCTTCAAGTCATCGAGTTCACGCAAGTTTTCCTTCCAAGCATCGTCGATGTTATGAAGAAGAATGGCTTTCTCAAAATCATTGACCACTTCCTTCGCTTCCGTCTCGTACGCCTTCTTAAGGTTCGTGCGGATGTTGTACACCAATTTACCATCCGTGATAGGCACCAAGATATTTTCGTACATATTACCCTGGTTCTCGTAAACCTGCTTGATTACCGGCATAGCCACCTCAGCAAGTCTACCCATCTTACGACGGAATGCTTCAACAGCTGCCTGGAATGACTTCTCGTACAAATCCTCACGCTTCATGGAGTCAAACTCTTCTTCCGTGAAAGGAACTTCCATGGCAAAGATTTCAATAAAGCCTTCCTTGCAACCTTCGTAATCGTTCTTGTCGATAATGTTGAGCACACGATCCCACAACATGTTGGCAATATCCATACCGACACGTTCACCCATCAAAGCGTGGCGACGCTTCTCATAGATCACGGTACGCTGCTTGTTCATCACGTCATCATATTCCAAGAGACGCTTACGGATACCGAAGTTGTTTTCTTCCACCTTGCGCTGGGCACGTTCGATGCTGTTGTTGATCATCTTAGCCTCAATCATTTCGCCATCCTTGAAGCCCAACTTGTCCATCACGCGAGCAATGCGTTCAGAAGCAAAAAGACGCATCAAGTTGTCTTCGAGCGAAACGAAGAAGACAGAAGATCCCGGGTCACCCTGACGACCGGCACGACCACGAAGCTGACGGTCTACACGACGGCTTTCGTGACGTTCGGTACCGATGATAGCCAAACCACCAGCAGCCTTCACCTCGTCAGTCAACTTAATGTCCGTACCACGACCTGCCATGTTGGTAGCAATCGTAACGGCACCGAGCATACGCTGCTCCTTGTGTTTGTTACCCTGTTCGTCAGTAATTACGACTTCGCCCAGATTACTCTTACCAGCCAATGCCACGATGTCAGCTTCCTTCTGGTGGAGCTTTGCGTTCAATACCTGATGAGGAATGTGACGAAGTTTCAACATACGGCTCAACAATTCGCTGACATCCACACTCGTCGTACCCACCAATACGGGACGACCTGCCAAACGCATCTTTTCGATTTCGTCGATTACAGCACCATACTTCTCACGCTTCGTCTTGTAAACGCGGTCATTCATATCGACACGCTGAATGGGGCGGTTCGTCGGAATTTCCACCACATCGAGCTTATAGATATTCCAGAATTCACCTGCTTCCGTACTTGCCGTACCCGTCATACCCGACAGTTTATGGTACATACGGAAATAGTTCTGAAGCGTAATCGTAGCAAAAGTTTGCGTCGCAGCTTCCACCTTCACGTGTTCCTTAGCCTCGACAGCCTGATGGAGTCCGTCACTCCAACGACGACCTTCCATGATACGGCCCGTCTGCTCATCCACAATCTTTACCTGGCCATCCATTACCACATATTCCTCGTTGATGCGGAACATGGTGTAAGCCTTCAACAGCTGCAGGATGGTGTGTACACGGTCAGACTTAATCGCATAATCTTGCAGGAGTTCATCCTTACGCGCTACGCGTTCTTCGTCCGTCAGGCTCTTGTCAGCTTCGAGTGCAGAAAGCAACGAAGTGATATCGGGAAGAATGAAGAGTTTGTCATCATTAACCTGGTCAGCCAACCACTTGTTACCCTTGTCCGTCAGATCCACACTGTGCATCTTTTCGTCCACCACAAAGTAAAGCGGTTCGACAGCCTCGGGCATACGGCGGTTGTTATTTTCCATATAGACCTCTTCGGTCTTGAGCATACCCGCCTTGATACCCGTTTCAGAAAGGAACTTAATCAACGGATTGTTCTTCGGCAGAGCCTTGTGACTACGGAAGAGCTGGAGGAAACCTTCTTCTTCCTTCGCCTTGTCGCCAGACGCAATGAGTTGCTTGGCTTCAGCCAGGTACTGCGTAGCCAACTTGCGCTGTACTTCTACCAAACGTTCTACAAGGGGCTGGTACTGCTCGAAGAGCTGATCGTCCCCCTTGGGCACGGGACCAGAAATAATCAGCGGCGTACGGGCATCGTCAATCAACACGGAGTCGACCTCATCGACGATGGCATAGTTGTGACGACGCTGTACGAGGTCCTTGGGATCCATCGCCATATTGTCACGCAAGTAGTCAAAACCGAACTCATTGTTTGTACCAAACGTGATATCCGCCATGTAAGCACGACGACGGCTTTCAGAGTTAGGCTGGTGCTTGTCGATACAGTCTACAGAAAGTCCGTGGAACATGTAGAGCGGGCCCATCCATTCCGAGTCACGCTTCGCCAAATAGTCATTGACCGTTACGACGTGTACACCGTTACCCGTCAAGGCATTGAGGAATACGGGGAGCGTAGCTACCAACGTCTTACCTTCACCCGTTGCCATTTCGGCAATCTTACCTTGGGTCAAAACGACACCACCGAAGATCTGTACATCATAGTGTACCATGTCCCACTTCATATCATTACCACCGGCAATCCAGTGATTCTGATAAATAGCCTTGTCACCCTCGATGCGTACGAAGTCGTGCGTGGCAGCCAGTTCACGGTCGAAGTCAGTAGCCGTCACTTCCAAGAAATCGTTTTCAGCGAAACGGCGACCCGTATCCTTCACGATGGCATAAGCCTCGGGAAGCGCTTCGGTCAGAGCCTCTTCCATGCGGTCGAGCACCTGCGTTTCGAGTTTGTCGATGTTGTTGAAGATGACTTCACGGTCTTCGATAGGAGTTTCTTCGATCTTAGCCTTGAGGGTCTCAATCTTCTCCCGAAGGTCATTGGCTGAATTTTGAATCTTATCCTGCAATTCCTTGGTCTTGGCACGGAGTCCATCATTGTCGAGTGCCTGAATCGTAGGATAAGCAGCCTTCACCTTCTCCACCCACGGCTGGATGAGCTTCATGTCGCGGGTAGACTTGTTACCGAATAACTTGCTGAGAAATTTATTTATATCCATTGTTTGGTTGTTTTTACTTGAAAGAATGCTTGTTAGAAAAGAAGTTGATAAAGTGGAAGAACGGAGGATAAGAAGAACACAGGTATGAATCGTTACTTCCTAACCTCAGACCTGCAACCTCTACCCTGGCAAGTGGTAAAGAACCACCTACTCACTGAGAGGTGCCAGACTACAAGCATTGGGTGCACGAATTCGGATGGCACGCGAGAGGGTCGGGGCAATGTAATCGACCGATACGGGCTTATGCACTTTCTCTGCCTTAAAGCCCGTTCCCATGAAAATAATGGGGAACTGAATGCAAGACTCACGTACGAGTTTGTCCTCGTGCATCGTTTTGTTGACAAAGTGCCAACCCGGACTCACTTCTATCAAGACATCTCCCGAATAACGCGGATTGTACCCTCCGCGTATGCGGCTGATTCCCGGAGTCCAAGCTCCCTGCATGAGGCGGGTGGAGGTATAGACATCCTTCACCCCCGAGAGTTGAAGCAGAAAATCTTGTACGCGTTCCAGCATTTCTGCCAGATTGATTTGTTTCTGCTCAATCAGTTTATGATCAAGGTACAACTGTGTACCGTAGATACCTTCAACATATTGTCCCTGGCCGTAAACGGCAACCAGGTACATATTCAGAATCGCAGCGGCACGTTCTACGTCAAACGTTCCCGTCGGAATGCGATACTTCTCCAAGCGGTCGTTGCTTTCGTCGGCATATCCAGTCGAGGTCAGCACGAAGAGTGCATTTCCCTTCCCCACCTTACGCTCGACAGACTTTACCAAGGCTGCCAGTGCATGGTCTAACCGCACATACGTATCTTGTAGCTCCATGGGAGCCTGCGCAGCCGTCTGGTGGTTCAGATTTCCCGCATAGAAGGTCACTGCCAGATAGTCAGTCACTTCATCGCCTCCAATCATCGTACCCGAGAGGCACTGATTGACCGCACGCATGACTTCTTCGTTGACCAAACCGCTGGTCTTGAACGAACGAAAACGTCCGTCACCCTTAAACTTATGGGCAAAAGGCGATTTCATTCCTCCCGAAAGGAAATAGGAAAAGTTGCCTACCAAGTCATTGGAAGGTTTCCACTCCAAGCTCTTCAGTCGTTCACCTAAATTGTTTGCATTGAGTACATTGACCCAAGCAGGAAGTGAAGGGGTATAGTACGAAGAGGTGCACCAACGTCCTGTATTGTCGTCCATCCACAAAGCGGCGTCGGCAGCATGGCCGGCGGTCAGCACAGCGGCATCACGATAAGGAGCTATGGCATAGACCATTGACTTGCCCTCAGTTGCTACCTTCAGTTCGTCACCTAAAGTAGATACACCTAAGTAAGTCGGAGCTGAAGTTTCCGTAGTTTCTACGCCCGAGTAAGCCTGATCGTCTACACAATAAACCGGGCGCAAGGTTTCACGATTCAACCAATGTAGCCCAACGATACCGTGATTATAAGGAGTCGTTCCGGTTACTAAGGTCGCTGCAGCCGAAGCGCGGTCGGTATGATGTTGCGGATATTCTGCTTGTGTATAGACACGACCCTCATTCAGGAAGCGCACCAAGCCTTCCGGACCATAAAGGGGCAAGAAGGCATTCATGTAGTCTGTACGCAACTGGTCGACCAGAATGCTCACAACGACTCGGGGTACTTTCCCTTCGGCGGCGCGCGCATCAGGGGTCGACAGCACCGTCATCGCCGTAAGCAACGATACGAGTAACGGAAGTCGAGCCACCGCATTACAGGAAGTTGTTCGAGTATGGGACATGTTATTTCTTATAAGGAGAATAAAAAGCAGAAAGGGGAAACGAATCTTCCCATTTCAGCAAGGAATCAGCACTTAACTCGCAACACGGCTCGTACGGCCAAGAGTGCGATAATCAGATAAACCTCAAAAGGAAAGACTTGCCAACCCAACAGTCCGACCAAGAGGGTCAGTGCCAGCATACCCAGTTGGACATACATTCCCTTAGTAGGCTGGCGAAGCGATGCCTGCTTCATAAACCAAGGGAAGTACAACAAGGGAAGAGGGTTGAACAAGAGGAGAAGCCAGTTACTACCCACCGCAGGGTGAGCGGAGAAGAAGAAGAGGAAGGCAATCAAGCAGCCCACCAATCCTTGTACCAAAAGCAACAGAGCATCCCACTGCCAATAACTTTTCTTACGTTTCCATTCGTAAAGGCTGAGTGCGATACCAAGAACCAAAAGGGTTGTGAAAACAATAAGCGGCGTAAAGTAGGAGTTTGCCTTTGCGGGATGTTGAGCGGGCAACAAGGTGACTACTGGAGCCGCCAACTGGCGGGAAGTTCCATCAGCACTCACAATCTTCGCATCCGCTACAAAACGCTGAGCATAAAGGGGTGCAAACATTTGCTTGGCCAGGGAAGCAGGCTGATCGGCCTCACTCCCTAAGAGCAAATCTTGCCCAAAACAATTCCAAGGGCTGGAGGCGGAATATTCGCGAACGATGTCACGCAGGGTTTGGGTCGAATCGCAATTGCCCCACTCCACCTTGCCCTTGACGGCATTTTCAATTTGATTGATGGCACGCGTCGTACAATTGTCATAAAAGAAATTGTAGCGATAAGTGGCGTGTTCGGGTAAGAGATTCGTACTGAGTGCATCCACGAGTTTCTTTTCTTCCTCGGGCGTCAAGTTCAGTCGTTGCTCTTCGATGGCGCGTCCACTGCGTACGTATTCTTCATAAAAGTATGCATAGGGTAGCACGCCCAACTGGTAGTCCGTCTGTCCTAACATGAAACGCCACACGAAATGGGGCTGAGCGAAGGAGAAGGTTCCGTAATTGAACACCCAGTCACTCGTACGATAAGCTCCCACTTCTCGCACACGCAAAGCGGTGTGTCCATAAAGTTCGTAAACCAACGTACCTGGAGAGCAGGTAATCAGACTGACTACGACAGAATCGGGCACTTCTTGATGCGAATGCACTGCAGAGGTATCGGTTTTCGCTTGAGCTAAAAGGAAGCTCGGAAAACACGCAATGAGCAGGAGGATGAATAGGAAACGTCTCATTCAATGGATGGTAATAGCATGGGGCTGACCCAAAAAACGGTTGCAAAGGTACAATAAAATTTCAGACGCTTCCTAAAGGGAGGAAGAGAGTGCTCCTTTTTCAGATTTGACACCTCACTGTTGCCTCAGCAAAACTTCGGAACTTATTTGCACAACAAAGGAACAAAACTATCGGTCGCATGTGTTGTACGGTCGCGGCATGCCGCGACCCAAAGCAGAAGTAATTTCTCCTTCACCGAAAAAGATAGGCTTACTAATGGGTCGCGGCATGCCGCGACCGTACAACCTCTGCGCTACCCAAGCAGCAGCAACTTTATTCACTAAACAAATAGCTTTTTACTAATGACTCGCGGCATGACGCAATTACAGGAGAGTGACATAATGACGTGATGCGGCTCTGAAGCTCCTTATTATTTATGCCAGACTGGCACGAATCATTAAAGTATCTTGTAAAGTGCGGTCTGGTCACTTCTTTGCTAAAGAAGAGGGCGAAAGCACAAAGGACCTATCCGAAAGGAGAAAGGAACTACGTGCTATCCAAACAACGAATCATACATTTAAATACTATCTCTATATGAATTTCGACAACTTTACCATCAAAGCACAGCAGGCTGTACAAGGTGCGGCCGAACGTGCGACCCAGAACGGACAACAGGCTGTGACCCCCGTTCATCTGCTTGCCGGAGTTCTCGCCGAAGGAGAAAATGTCACCCAGTTTCTTTTTGGCAAACTCGGAGTAAATGAACGTGCACTGCAGGCTGCCGTAGACCGCGAATTGCAACATCAACCCAAAGTGAGCGGCGGACAGCCCTACTTGGACAACGATGCCAACAAGGTTTTGTTGGAAGCACAGGAATTGGCTCGCAAAGAAAGTGACACCTATGTCGGACTCGAACCTCTCCTGCTGGCTCTCTTCCAAGTGAAGAGCTTGGCGGCTCAAATCTTGAAAGATGCCGGGGTTACTGCCGACGGACTGAAGCGTGCCATCGCGGAATTGCGCGGCGGACGCAAGGCTGATTCTCCCTCGAGTGAGGAAACGTACCAGGCTTTGCAGAAGTATGCACGCAACCTGGTAGAGGAAGCTCGCGAGGGTAAACTCGACCCGGTCATCGGACGCGATGAGGAAATTCGCCGCGTGCTGCAGATTCTCTCCCGCCGTACGAAGAACAACCCGATTCTCATCGGTGAACCGGGTACAGGTAAGACGGCTATCGTCGAAGGCTTGGCGGGGCGTATTGTGCGTGGCGACGTGCCCGAGAACTTGAAAAACAAGAAACTCTTTTCACTCGACATGGGTGCCCTCGTGGCAGGTGCCAAGTATAAGGGCGAATTTGAGGAACGCTTGAAGAGTGTCATCAACGAGGTGACACAGGCTCAGGGCGAAATCATCCTCTTCATTGACGAAATCCACACCCTGGTCGGTGCGGGTAAGAGTGAAGGGGCTATGGATGCTGCCAACATTCTGAAGCCTGCCCTGGCCCGTGGCGAACTGCGCAGTATCGGTGCAACTACGCTCGAGGAATACCAAAAGTACTTTGAAAAGGATAAGGCCCTCGAACGCCGTTTCCAAACGGTCTTGGTCGATGAGCCTTCGCCCGAAGATGCCATCTCTATTCTCCGTGGACTGAAGGAACGTTACGAGAATCACCACCGCGTGCGCATTCAGGACGATGCACTCATTGCTGCCGTTCAGCTGTCACACCGTTACATTTCTGACCGTTTCCTGCCCGACAAGGCTATCGACCTCATGGACGAAGCGGCTGCCAAGCTCCGCATGGAACGTGACTCGCAACCGGAGGAACTCGACGAAATCACGCGCCGATTGCGCCAGCTCGAAATCGAACGCGAAGCCATCAAGCGCGAAAACGATACGCAGAAGCTTGACGAACTGAACCGCGAGATTGCCGAACTGGAGGAGCGGGAAAAGAACTTCCGTGCCAAATGGGAAGGCGAAAAGGAGGTGCTCGCTCAAATCCAGCAAGACAAGGAGCAAATGGAGCAGTTGAAGTTTGAAGCGGAACGCGCCGAACGCGAAGGTGACTACGGCCGCGTGGCTGAAATCCGTTACGGCAAGCTCAAACAACTCGAAGACGACATCCGGGCTTGTCAGGAAAAGTTGCGCAACCGCCAGGGTGCCGAGGCGATGATCAAGGAGGAAGTAACCGCTGACGACATTGCCGACGTGGTGGCTCGCTGGACAGGCATCCCCGTGACGCGTATGCTGCAGAGCGAACGTGAGAAGTTGCTTCACCTCGAAGCAGAACTCCACCGTCGCGTGGTAGGCCAGGACGAAGCGATTGCTGCCGTGGCCGATGCCGTGCGCCGTTCGCGTGCCGGTCTGCAAGACCCGAAGCGTCCGATTGGTTCCTTCATCTTCCTCGGTACGACGGGTGTCGGTAAGACGGAGCTTGCCAAGGCTTTGGCCGATTACCTCTTCAACGACGAAAACATGATGACGCGTATCGACATGAGCGAATACCAGGAGAAGTTCAGCGTGAGCCGTCTCGTGGGTGCGCCTCCGGGATACGTCGGTTACGAGGAAGGCGGTCAGCTTACCGAAGCCGTGCGCCGCAAGCCGTATAGCGTGGTGCTCTTCGACGAAATCGAAAAGGCGCACCCCGATGTGTTCAACATCCTGCTTCAGGTGCTTGACGACGGTCGCCTGACTGACAACAAGGGCCGCACGGTCAACTTCAAGAACACCATTATCATCATGACCTCGAACATGGGTTCGCAGCTCATCCAACAACGCTTTGAGTCCTTGGGCGATAAGCAGGGTGCAGAACGCGACCGCGTGATTGAAGGCACGAAGAACGAGGTGCTCGACATGTTGAAGAAGACGATTCGTCCCGAGTTCCTCAACCGTATTGACGACATCATCATGTTCGAACCGCTGACTCGTCCGCAGATTGAACAGATTGTTCACATTCAGGTAGCCGGCATCCAGCGTCTGCTCGCTACGCAGGACGTTACGCTCCAGGTTGCCGACAGTGCCATCAGCCTCATCGCTGATGCGGGCTTCGACCCTGAGTTTGGTGCCCGTCCTGTCAAGCGTGCCCTCCAGCGCATGTTGCTCAACGACCTGAGCCGGGCACTTTTGGCCGGAACGGTCGACAAGGAGCGGCCGATTCTGGTCGAAGCTGAAGGCGATACGTTGCGGTTTGCGAATGCGTAACTGCTTAACAGCGAACGGTGAACAGACTGGCGCCGTTCCGTGAACATCGGGACAGCGTGAACATCGGGACTGGCACCGTCCCGTAAACATAGGGACAGGCACCGTTTCCCCCATACGGACGTTGGAAGGGGGAACGGTGCCTGTCCCAGTGTTTACGATTTGTCCTTCTACATAGAGAATGACAAATCGTAAGCCGCAAATTTGTCTTTCTACATAGAGAATGACAAATCGCAAGCCACAAATTTGTCCTTCTACACAGAGAATGACAAATTGAAGGCCACAAATTTGTCCTTCTACACAGAGAATGACAAAAAGCAAGCCGCAAATTTGTCGTGAACATCGGGACAGGCACCGTTCCCCCCCATACGGACGTAGGAAGGGGGAACGGTGCCTGTCCCAGTGTTCACGACGGTGCCTGTCCCAGTGTTCACGCGTCGCGCCCTCATGAGGAAGCCTCACGGGTACTGCGACACACATCAAAAGGGAGACCATCCTTCAGCACAATGAAGCTGAAAGATGGTCTCCTTGTTTTGTGAACATAGGGACAGGCACTGGTGAACATCGGGACAGGCACCGTTCCCCCCCCTTTTACGGACGTGGGGAGGGGGAACGGAGCCAGTCCCAGTTCACCCGCACCAGTCCCAGTTCACCCGCCGCTTGTCCCAGTTCACCCGCCGCTTGTCTCGGTTCACCTGTTTACTGCGTCAGCTTGCAGTAGCGTTCGAAGAGGCGGGCTACGCAGTCGGTCTCGGTGAAGTCGGGACCGGGAGCGGGGAAACCGTAGGCACGGCAAACGGCGCGGTCGTTGTCGCGGTGGGCGCGACGCAACTCTGCCGGCATGGTGAGCGGGTCGTAGAGGTCGGCCAGCGATGAGTCGGGATAGCGGGCACGGGCATCGAGAATGGCCTGCGCCGTACGCTCGATGGCGACACGCAGCGCAGCGTCTGTTCCCTCGGTAGAGAGTTCGGGCCAGGGATAGTTATTGTAGACGATGTCCTTACTGTAACGGTAGTCGCTCTTTAATCTGCCACAGACGGCACGCATCCAGGCCATGTGAGGCCACGAGGTGAGAATGCCGAAATGGTAAAGGGTGGAATTGGGGATGAGAAAAACCAGATCGCTGCAAATCACATCGGGAGACATAAATCCCATCGGAACGTATTCACGACGTTCGGAGGATACTTTGGGGACAAGGATATAGGTGGAGGTAGGCATATTCTCCGTTTGAAATCGCGTGGGCGTATCAGCTAATTTCAGCGTTGAAGCTCTTTTGCTTTTCAGTCTAAACTCACGTACTGCCTCTACACGTTTTAAACTTAGCGGAAGCTTGCGCAATTCTCTTGGTGAACAGTCTCCCAACCACAGACAATAACGCGACTTACGGTTAATAAACTCGTGTGCACCATACCAAGACTTGAAATAAGTTGCCGAAGCAGGCTCCTGCTGAATAAAGGCATCGCGTTCTTCCTCCGTAAACAAGTAGTTTCCATCATCAATTGGTTGATTTCCCATACCTATCGTAGGTACTTCGCAAAGTGTTTTTTTTCGGCTTTCGATAAACACATTCTCAGCCTCCACCAAGTAGCCGTTGATTTGGCTAACCTCGCGACAATCTTCTCCATCAAAGAGGTACTTCGGTGCGATACGTTCGGTCTGGTCTGCAAAGCCGACAATAATACAGTGTACGTGGGCTTTCAGCGTGGCTTCGCTGTCCCAACGGAAGGTGCGGTGGGCGAAGAAAATGCCCATACCCTCTTCCATCAGCGGCTTCCACAAGTTTGCCACCGATTCACCTTGACAGATAGAGTTGGTCGAAACGAGAGCCGTACGGACATTCGTGCCCGTCATCAAGTCGGCAGCCTTCTTGTACCAACCCGATACATAGTCGAGGTTGCCCACGTTCTTCCATTTCTCACCGAAGACCGTAAGGAGGTCGTTCTTTTGCTCCACATTCATGAGTCGTGCCCCCACAAACGGCGGGTTTCCGATAATATAGTTCAGTTCCTCCCTGGGCACGACCTCGGTCCAGTCCATCTGCAGGGCGTTGCCCTCGACGATGTGGCTGTAGTTCTTGAGGGGCAGGAAGTTGAGGTCGGTCTCGACGATGCGCTCCGTTTCCTGCAACATCTGCGCTTCGGCTATCCAGAGGGCGGTGGTGGCCACGGTGACGGCGAAGTCGTTGAGTTCGATGCCATAGAACTGGCGGATGCTCACCTTCACGGGGTTGAACATACCGCCCATCATGCGTTCGCCCGCATAGAGCTGCATGAGGATGCGGTTCTCGAGGCGGCGAAGCGAAAGGTAGGTTTCGGTCAGGAAGTTGCCGCTGCCACAAGCTGGGTCGAGGAAGGTGAGCGAGGCGAGGCGGTCTTGCAACTCCTGCAGCCGCTGGCGGCGCGTACGGTCGACCTTCACCTGAAGGGCTTCGGCAAATTCCGCTTCGAGTTCGTCGAGAAAGAGCGGATTGATGACCTTGTGAATGTTCTCAATCGAGGTGTAATGCATGCCTCCGGCACGGCGCGTCACGGGGTTGAGCGTACTCTCAAATACCGCGCCAAAGATGGTCGGCGAGATGTAGCTCCAGTCAAATCCCCAGCCGGCACGGTTGACGAGCATCTGCTTGATTTCCTCGGTAAAGAGCGGCACTTCGACCTCGGTGCGGGCAAAAAGTCCGCCGTTGACATAAGGGAAGGCGGCGAGGGCGGGCGCAAGGTAGGGGTCGCGCTGGTCGATGGGCGTGTGGAGCACCTCAAAGAGTTCGATGAGGGCAGCGCGCACGCGCTCGGCGGGGAAGGTGTTGAGGTAGTCGGAGAACATGTCGCGACGGCCAAACACGCCCGCATCTTCGGCATAGAGGCAGAAGACGAGGCGAACGCAGAGCACATTGAGGCTGCGCAGGGTGGCGGGCGAAGTGGGGTCGACGTATTGCGCGAGGATGGCATCGTAGAGGCGGCCTACGAGTTCGCCGGCCTGAATGGACACCTTCATTTCGCGGGCCAGGTGGGCGTTGCTGTTATCGACGAGGAACTGCAGGCGGTAATAGTCCTGTTCGAGGTCGGCGAGGAGAATCACCTCGGGCTTTCCCTCGGGGTGTTCCATATCGTAGACGTGGAACTCGCGGAAGTTGCACACCACCACCCAGCGCGGACGGTCGGAGTAAGGCAGCTCGGCGGCGTAACGCTTGGCCTGGGCAAAGGGTGTGAGCATCGTGCCGTCGCTCTGACGGATGGGTCGCGTGAGGTCTATGTCCTGCCCTTTCTGCTCAATGAGTACGCGGGTGTCGGGGATATAGCCGTCGATAAAGCTGGTATGCGCCAGCTTGATGCGGTTTTCGAACTCGATGTATTGCGGGGCTGCGCTCACGCCGAGCACATTGCCCAGAAGGTCGAGCCAGAAGGCCTGACTCTGACCTTTCTCGTAGCCCTTGCCTGCCCAGCGTTCGGCAAAGGAAGCAGCGGCGGCACGTTGTTGTTTTTCGGTCATGGGGATGGATGGGGAAAATAAGGGGGGACTCTGGTGGAAGGGGGGGGGGGAACGGAGCCAGTCCCAGTTCACCTGGGGCAAATAAGGCTTGCTTCCCTACTCCAACTGTTTGCGATAATCACGCGGAGAGACCCCAAGGTTGTTTTTGACATACTTGCCAAAGTAGGAAACGGAAGGAAAACCGAGTTCGTTGACGATTTCCTTGATAGACTTATCGGGACGAAGCAAGAGGTTCTTGACATCGTTGAGCACGTAGCGGTTGATCAGCATGGAGGCACCTTCGCCACAACTCTGCTTACACACCATGCTGAGGTACTTCGGTGTGACGTGAAGCTTATTGGCATAATCGCCAATCATGCGGGGTTTGGGATAGGACTCTATCAGTAACTCGACAAACTGCTTGAAGAGGTAGTCGCCCGAAGTAAACTTGCCCGGACTCATCTCGATGTGGGAAGCAAGAATGTCGTGAAACTCATACATGAAAGCTTGTATCAACAGGTTGGTCACGATTTGACAGTTGGCGGCGTCCTGCTGATTTTCCAGTTTCGAACGGATGAGGTTGTAATACTCACGATAGACGCGCGCGTTCTCCTCGGAGATACGCGTGACGGGATGGGCACTGGCGTAGGCCTTGAGACTCCAGATGTAAGAAGGTATGTTGTGAATGGTCTCCAGGAAATGGCGGGAAAGGTAGAATCCGTAACAACAGAAGTCGTCGGACACTTCCTTCCGTTCCAACACATTGCCTGCCGCACACAGGAAGAGGTCGTTGGGTTGCAGCTTGACTTCGCAATTATTAAGACTCAAAGTTCCCTCCCCCTGAATACAGAGAAGGGAGGTAAAAGCATTGAGTTGGGTGCGTGCTGACGCTTCTTCCAATAATTGTGTATTACTGATGATGCTGACCTTACTCTGGCGCAAGAAGAGAGCTTCCTGCGATTCGTTTAGTCCAGTCTGATGAGTTTTCATGAGGAAAGAGAGATTAGGAGAGTGAGAGTTTGGGTAAGTTGAAAGGTTGAAGAGTAGAAGAGTTGATAAGTTGAAGGTTGAAGAGTTTATTGGCTTGATGAATAAGCTTTTAAACTCATCCACTCCTAAACTCCTTGATTTCTTCCCCACTTGTGCTCAAAGGCCCGGCGGCGTTCTTCTGCCCTGCGTTGAAATTTGCGGGCAGCTTCGCTGTCAGGATGCAAGGGACGGTGAGCCAGGTCGCGCAAGAGCTGCTGACGTTCGCGGGCATATTCGCAGAGTTCGGGCGAGAAGGTCCACTGCTGGAATCGCTCCCATACATAATCAATTGCCTGCTCGGAAGGATGCAACATATCGGGAGCATAGAAACGATAGTCACGCAATTCGTCGGTGATGATTTCGTAAGCGGGGAAATAATGGGCATTCAGCTGGGTGCGACAGAGCTCGTCAATCAGGAGCAACAGACGCGCCTTGCTGAGCGCATTCTCATGCATTCCGTATTTGGCATAACGATAAGGACTCAGCGTAAAGACGAACTGCCGCTGGGGAGAAGCGGCCTGGGCATCGTGCAACAACCCGCTCCACTGTTCGTAAAGCTCTGACGGCGAAAGGACTTCCTCCCGAAAGAGGCGGGCGGGCTGTTTATGACAATTGGAAACAACGTGGCCGGCAAAGGCTCCTTCCGTCAAGTAATAAGCATGGTCGGTACTGAAGGTGACCAACACGACCTCGCAAGCGTTCCATAGAGCCTTGGCCCGTTCGCGTCGCTGTTGTAACTCCTGTTCCAATACACTACGATCCGCATGTACAAAGGCTGTAGCATACAACCAATGATGCCACAAACCATCTTGCGCCAAGAAGTAAGGTTGCTCGGTTTCGAGGGACGGAAGGGTAAGACTGCGCAACACCGTGAAGATGCTTGCAGGATTATAGAGCACGCCATTGGGGTTGACCAGTACTTGTTCGGCAGGAAGGGATTGCTGAAGGTGCGCACCGATATGGTCGGCGAAACAGGAACCAATAGCTAATACCTTGGACTGCGGAGTGAGGACTACCGGAGGCGATGACAGTTCGACAGGGGTATGAAATTGCATAATGACAGCCAGTTTTTCGGTAAAAGGTCTTTCGAACGGGGCAAAGGTAGACATTTTGCTTGGGCGCAACGCGTTCAAGGGGATGGCAAAAAGGGGGGAGGCTCCTTCGTTTTTGCAGAGAAATCCATTACTTTTGCATCGCTTTTGAGGGAAAGCCATCCTGCTTTCCCGTCTGAAGCCCCGTTTCAGGGGTGTTCTAAAAATTCTGATTTGCAATCTGCGTGATCCTGTCACACCCGTTTTTTTTAGAACATCCCTTTATTATTTGCCCGATGAAGAGCCGAGCAAACTCTTCCCCTCCGTTTTTTTCAACTCCCTTGACACAATGAAGATTCTTTTTCTGTCCGACATCCATGGTTCGGTTGCGGCACTTGATGCAGTATTGGATTTTTATGACAGCCACCGCTACAAGATGCTCGTTCTGCTGGGTGACTTCCTCAACTATGGTCCGCGCAACGGACTCTTTGACGGGCTCGACCCCAATACCGTAGCCGGTCGCCTCAGCAAGTACGCGTCTCAGATTGTAGCAGTTCGAGGTAACTGTGACTCGGAAGTAGACCAGATGCTGCTGAACTTCCCCATGCAATCAACGTACAGCATACTCGCCCAAAACGGCATCCGCTTCTTCCTGACCCACGGTCACGTCTACAACGAGAAGCAACTTCCCACGGCACCTTCCTGCGACGTATTTGTTTACGGTCATACCCACTTGCCCGTACTTCGTGAGGCCAATGCCGAACAGGGTTCTCCCATCATCCTGAACCCGGGTTCGCCCACCTTCCCCAAGGGAGGAAATCCGCCCACCTTCGCCACCTTTGCTTACGACACACTCGCCATCCGTACCCTCGACGGAACGGCTATCGAAGTACTGGAAAACATCAGCAAGAAGGTGGCAGACTGGAAAAAGGCGCATACGCCTGACTCCATCGGTTAAAGCATACCGACCGCTACACGACTAACCCTTTACATACACTCTGCAACTTATCCAAACTGGCTATATATACGAACTGTGGAAAAGAAAACATACTCTTACGACGAGGCCTTTCAAGCCTCACTTGCTTACTTCAACGGTGATGAACTCGCTGCCCGCGTATGGGTAAACAAATACGCGATGAAGGATTCCTTCGGCAACATCTACGAATGTTCACCCGAAGACATGCACCATCGTCTGACCAACGAACTGCTCCGCATCGAACAAAAATATCCCAACCCCACGAGCCGCGAAGACATTTTCGCTCTGCTCGACCACTTCCGTTACATTGTGCCTGCCGGCTCTCCGATGACGGGCATTGGCAATGATTACCAGATTGCTTCACTCTCGAACTGCTTTGTGGTGGGCATTGCGGGAGACAGTGACTCGTACGGCGCCATTCTGAAACTGGATGAGGAACAGGTGCAACTCATGAAACGCCGTGGCGGCGTGGGTCACGACCTCTCGGGCATTCGCCCCAAGGGATCACCCGTGAAGAACTCAGCCCTCACGTCTACGGGTATCGTGCCCTTTATGGAACGTTACAGCAACTCAACCCGCGAAGTAGCACAAGACGGTCGCCGTGGTGCCCTCATGCTCTCAATCAGTATCAAGCACCCCGAAGCTGAAGACTTTGTCGACGCGAAGATGGTGGAAGGAAAGATTACGGGAGCCAATGTCAGCGTTAAGATTGACGATGAATTTATGCGCTGTGCCATTGAGAACCGCCCCTACCACCAGCAATTCCCCATCCACAGTGACCACCCGATTTACCAAAAGGAAACGGACGCCAAGGCATTGTGGAAAAAGATTGTGCACAATGCTTGGCGTAGTGCCGAACCGGGGATACTCTTCTGGGACACGATTCAACGCGAAAGCATTCCCGACTGTTATGCCGACCTGGGCTTTGAAACGGTTTCAACCAATCCTTGTGGGGAGATTCCCCTCTGTCCGTACGACAGTTGCCGACTCTTGGCTATCAATCTCTATGCTTACGTCAAACAGCCCTTCACACCCGAAGCTAGCTTTGACTTTGACCTCTTCAAGAAGCATGTGGCCTTGGCTCAACGCTTCATGGACGACATCATTGACCTGGAACAGGAGAAGATTGACCGCATTATCGACAAGATTAAATCTGACCCGCAGGATGAAGACGTGAAGCACACGGAATTGCATCTTTGGGAAAAGATTAAACGAAAGACCGCCCAAGGTCGCCGTACGGGTGTAGGCATCACAGCCGAAGGCGATATGCTCGCCGCACTGGGTCTGCGTTACGGTACGCAGGAAGCTACGGACATGGCTGTTCAGGTGCAACGTACGTTAGCTATCGAAGCTTACCGCTCGAGTGTACGCATGGCTGCCGAACGAGGTGCCTTCGAGGTCTTCGATGCGGAACGCGAGAAGAACAATCCCTTCATTCTCCGCATCAAGGAAGCTGACCCGGCACTCTACGAAGACATGGTGAAATACGGTCGCCGCAACATTGCCTGCTTGACGATCGCCCCGACGGGTACAACGAGCTTGATGACACAAACGACTTCGGGCATTGAACCAGTCTTTATGCCTGTCTACAAGCGTCGCCGCAAGGTCAACCCAAACGACCCGAAAGTGCGCGTAGACTATGTTGACGAAACGGGCGATGCATTCGAAGAGTACATCGTGTACCACCACCACTTCTTGACTTGGATGAAGGTACAAGGCATAGACACGAATAATCACTACACGCAGGAAGAAATCGATGCCCTCGTGGCACGTTCGCCCTACCACAAGGCTACGGCCAACGATGTAGACTGGCTGATGAAAGTCAAGATGCAGGGGGCTATTCAGAAATGGGTGGACCACAGCATCAGCGTAACTGTCAATCTGCCGAATTCGGTTGACGAAGAGTTGGTAAACCGCCTCTATGTGGAAGCCTGGAAGAGTGGTTGCAAGGGTTGCACCATCTATCGTGACGGCTCTCGTTCAGGTGTACTTGTCAGCACGCAGAAGACGGACAAACAGAAGGATCACGAACAAAACGAGGCAAAGCAGCTGTGCCAGATGCCGGTTGTCACGGAGCGTCGTCCCGAAGTTTTGGAATGCGACGTAGTACGCTTCCAGAACAACAAGGAAAAATGGGTTGCCTTCGTAGGCTTACTGGATGGCCATCCCTACGAGATCTTTACAGGTCTGCAAGATGACGAAGAAGGCATTGTACTCCCCAAAACGGTGACCAAAGGTCGCATTGTCAAGACTGTTTGCCCGGACGGCACGAAGCGTTATGACTTCCAGTTTGAAAACAAACGCGGCTACAAAATGACCATTGAGGGACTTTCTGAAAAGTTCAACAAGGAGTATTGGAACTACGCGAAACTTATCTCGGGCGTACTTCGTTACCGTATGCCGATTGAGAATGTCATCAAGCTCGTCAACTCTTTGCAACTCGAAAGCGAAAATATCAATACCTGGAAGGTAGGTGTGAGCCGCGCACTGAAGAAGTACGTAGCCGACGGTACTGCCGCTCAAGGACAAAAATGTCCGAACTGCGGACAGGAAACGCTCATTTATCAGGAGGGTTGCCTCATCTGTAAGCATTGCGGGGCCAGCCGCTGCGGATAGTCCGTATACCTCTAACACTCAAAGCCCGTCATGAGAATTGAATTGCCCAAACTTTCCTACTATGCCTACCACGGTGTGTTACCTCAAGAACGCACCGTGGGCGGTCATTTTACAGTAAGTCTTTCGTTGGAGATTGATGACTGTCAGGCTGCAGGAGCTTTGTACGCTGACTTGTTGGAAAACACGGTCAATTATGCAGAAGTCTGCGAAGTGGTGCGGGAAGAAATGAAGACTCCTTCCGCGCTGTTGGAACACGTAGCTGCCCGTATAGCCCGTACTCTCTTACGGCGTTTTAACTTGATACGTGAAGTCCAAATAGGAGTTACCAAATGTGCTCCTCCTATTCCCGGATTTGACGGAGCAGGGGTTACCATTCGCTTCCAATTGCGCCGTAAACTGGTTGCATGGGATTTTGATGGTACAATGGCAGACACCTCGAAAGGCATTGTGCAAACCATGAAAGCGACCTTTGTAACGTGTCAATTACCCGAACCGACGGAACAGGCTATTGTCCAAACCATCGGGCTTCCATTGGCTGAATCGATTGCTACGCTTTCGGGCTTAACGGGGGAGGCTTTGGCACAAGCCGTAGCGGTTTACCGTCAGTTATTCGAACAAATTGGCAACAAAGAGGTGGCGCTCTTTCCTGGAATTGCTGCCTGCATCGAACGTCAACATCGCGAAGGACGTATCATCGGTATCGCTACAAGCAGAAGCCATGCTTCCGTTGTGGCACTGTGCGAACTGTTGGGCATTGGTTCTTATATTGATTGTGTTGTGGCGGCTGACGATGCAGCAGTGTGTAAACCTTCTCCGCACCATTTGCTTCAACTCTGTCGGGAAGTTAATGTCTTACCGAAAGATACCGTCATGATAGGCGATACGACTTTTGATATCCTAATGGGCAAACGTGCTGGAGCGACTTGTATCGGTGTGACATGGGGAAATCATTCCGCCGAAACCTTGAGCGATGCCGGAGCTGACCGCATCGTGGATACTGCTGAAGAAATTTAAGTTTTCGGTTTTGCTGAGTGCATTGTCGAGACACGTACCAACTACGGAAGACACAGAAGGAACGGAAAAGAAAAGCTTCTGAACGTTCCGCGTATTCCGTTATTTCCGTGGTTGAGAGAAAAAGAACCACGGAAAGCACGGAAGGAACGGAAATATAAATGTCTTTTCGCTTTCCTGTTATTTCATACATTTCGTGGTGGGATAAAATGACCTATAAAGAACGCCCCCTTGTTGCCATGCAGCAGCAAGGGGGCGTTTCGTAATCGGAAGCTATTTGCCTACCTATTTAGTTTTTATCATGAATCAGTGCGGAAAGAATGTACATCTGCATCATCGCGATAGCACGCTTGTTCTCTCCCCCATTCGGAATAATGATGTCCGCATATTGTTTCTCGGGTTCAATAAATTCGTCGTGCATCGGCTTGAGAACATTTCGATATTTCTCAATCAGCATCTCAAGCGGATGTCCTCGTTCCGCCATGTCACGTTCGATCACGCGGAGCAAACGTTCATCGGGTTCGGCATCCACAAAGATTTTCAAGTCCATCTGCTCGCGCAGTTTGCGGTCATAAAGAGCCATGATGCCCTCCACAATAATCACATCGCGCGGTTCAACGTGTACCGTTTCTTCGAGACGCGTACAAGTGAGGTAAGAATACGTGGGCTGTTCGATGGCATTTCCCTTTCTCAGTTCCTCAATCTGATGAGCCAGCAACGGCCATTCAAACGCATCTGGGTGATCGAAGTTAGTTTTCTTTCTAACCTCCAGCGGCAGGTCTGACTGGTCATTATAATAAGAGTCTTGAGGAATGACCGCCACAGTATTGGGCGGCAATGTATCAACGATTTTGCGGACTACGGTGGTCTTTCCCGATCCGGTTCCGCCTGCTATACCGATAATGAGCATAAGAAGAATGGATATGGTTTGAGTTAGGAGAGCAAAAGTAAAGATTAAAAACGGTTTAGGAGTATCTGTGCCCCTTTTTACAACTGAAAACGACCCGCTCAAATCAATTGTTTACTTGAAAATAAAGGAAACGCTAAGCCCAATCTCCCCACAAATAAGTACACAATCAGTTTCCCTTTTTCATCCAACCAACGAATCGTTCCGTCACACTCTTGTCACTTTTTGTTTCCTTCCGCTTGACTTTCCGATGCAAAATGTGATAGCAACCGATGAAAAGTTCTAACTTTGCGCGTCTCTCAGTGCAAGGGATAATCAAATAGATAATCAGCATACAAGCATATTCAGACAATATTATGACACAAGGAAAAGTGGATGCCTTGCTTGGCATCGTATTTGGTGATGAAGGCAAAGGTAAAGTCGTAGACTATTTCACCCCGCGTTATGACGTGGTCGCTCGTTTTGCCGGCGGTCCGAATGCTGGACACACCATCATTTTCGATGGCAAGAAGTTCGTACTTCGCTCTATTCCCTCAGGAATCTTTGACGAAGGAAAAATCAACATCATCGGCAACGGTTGCGTAATTGCTCCCGACCTCTTTATGGCGGAAGCCCACGAACTCGAAGCTGCCGGCTATCAGTTGACCGACCGCTTGCACATCAGCCGCCGTGCTCATCTTATCCTGCCGACCCACCGCGTACTCGACCGCGCTTACGAAGCTGCCAAAGGTAAGAACAAGGTAGGTACTACGGGTAAAGGCATTGGTCCGACGTACAGTGACAAGGCTGCTCGCGTAGGTTTGCGCGTAGGCGACATTCTCGGCAACTTTGAAGAAAAGTACCAGGCACTCAAGGCACGTCACGAACAGATTCTCCGCGACTTGCACTTCACGGATTACGATATTACCGAAGAAGAAAAGACGTGGTTGGAAGGCATTGAATATATGCGCAAGTTCCACTTGGTGGATACTGAATTTGAAATCAACCGCGCTTTGAAGGAAGGCAAGAATGTATTGGCTGAAGGTGCTCAAGGCTCTTTGCTCGACATCGACCATGGTACCTATCCTTACGTGTCTTCTTCCTCTACCACGAGCGGAGGTGTCTGCACTGGCTTAGGCGTTGCTCCCAACACGATTGGCCATATCTTCGGCATCTTCAAGGCATACAGCACCCGCGTGGGTGGCGGTCCGTTCCCCGTCGAATTGTTTGACGAAACGGGCGACACCATTCGCCACATTGGTAACGAATATGGAGCTGTGACGGGCCGTAACCGTCGTTGCGGTTGGTTGGATCTCGTTGCATTGAAATATGCCATCATGATTAACGGCGTAACGGACCTCGTGATGATGAAGGGCGACGTGCTGGATGGCTTCGAGACCATTAAGGTTTGTACAGCCTATACCAAGGATGGTGAAACCGTAACCGACATGCCCTACGACACTGAAGGTTGGGAACCCGTTTACGAAGAGCTTCCCGGCTGGAATACGCCGCTGACGGAAGTACGTAGCGAGAAGGAATTCCCGCAGGCATTCTCAGACTACATCGCTTATATCGAGCGCGCCACGGGTACTCCCATTCAGATTGTTTCTGTCGGTCCTGACCGCGAGGCAACCATTATCCGCTAATCAATTTATTTCCACCACTGGTCGGAAAATCACAAACGAAGACACGAAGACCGTTAGCCTTTCGGGCTATGGGGCTTCGTGTCTTTGTAGTTTGAAAAGCAACAGATTAACACAGCACTCTCGCCTCGTGTCGAATGACATCGAACCCTAGCTAAATGCTAACGAAAGCCATCGGCACCTCTTGCAAAAGTAGCTTGATAACCTCCTTATCTAATCCGTCCATGAATCCGATTCTTGAATTTACCATCCGGCTGTTGGTCGCCCTCCTTTTGGGCGGTCTCATCGGTATCGAACGAGAGTATCGTTCGAAGGAAGCAGGTTTCCGTACCCACTTCCTTGTTGCACTGGGCAGTGCCCTGTTCTGCATCGTTTCTCAATATGGTTTTGGAGAAGATCTCAAAGATTCCTCGCGTGTAGCAGCTCAAGTTGTTTCAGGCATCGGATTCCTGGGAGCCGGAACCATCATTTTCCAACGCAACGTCGTACGTGGTCTCACTACAGCGGCAGGACTTTGGGTAACGGCAGCCATCGGTCTGGCCTGCGGCTCCGGCCTCTACTGGGTGGCCATAGCGGCAACCATCATTGTACTCTTTGGCTTGGAAGTACTCAATGCTTTTGTTCCCCAAGTAGGAACCGCTACCATCATCCTTGAGTTTACGGCAACCTCGAAAGAAAGCATCAAGCGTGTCATTGACCAAATGAAACACGACAAACTTGAAATCTACTCTTACGAGCTACAGGAACGTAAGGAGGCAAGCGGTGAAAAATTCCTGGTCAACCTCGAAATGAAAGTCAAACGGGGCAACTACGTCAACAACCTGCTTGACTACATGGAAGAATTTGAAGGAGTTACGATCTCCAGTATTGAGTAAACCACATCGGAAAACTGAATCTGGAATGCCAAGTGCGTTGAGAGATGAACAAAGTCTCCCAACGCACTTTTGCTTTTCCTCCCCCAAGCTCTTTCGTCTTTGCCCCAATCTTCGTAATGTTGATTTTTCAAGCCATGCCTCTAAGATTCAAACGAATCATCTTTTCTTCGCTTCCAGAACAGCTCGCTAAGAGCGTTCCAAAGTTTTTTTCTACCTTTGTCGCTCAAACATAGGTAGCTCTTTACAATTATGATTAACAGAGAACTGATAAGGCTGAAAGTGGTTCAGCTCGTTTATTCGTATTATCAGAATGAAGGCAAGACGCTTGACACGGCAGAGAAGGAATTGGACTTCTCGCTCAACAAGGCGTACGATCTCTATCAATACCTCTTGTGGCAATTGGTAGAAGTCAAGAAAGTTGCCGAACGTAAGGATGCCGTCCGTCTTTCGCGCGAGAAACGTACGGGCGTCGTCGTTGGTGGAATTGTTCCCGACAAACAATTAGCAGACAATAAATTCCTTTGCCAACTCGCCATCAACAAGGAAATGATCGACTTCAAAGAAAACAAGAAGGGTCAGTGGGATGGTGAAGAGGCATTCGTGATGAAACTCTACAATACTTTCTTGGAAAGTGATGAATTCCAACTTTACTTGAACAAGGAAGACTTCTCCTATGCAGCGGATCGCGAACTCATCCGTAAACTCTACAAGACATACATCTGTGGCAATGAAGACTTCGTGCCGATGCTCGAAGACCATTCACTCTACTGGAATGACGACAAGCAAGTGATTGACTCTTTCGTATTGAAGAGCATCAAACGCTTTGACGAAAAGTTGGGTGCAGACCAACCCCTGCTTCCCCTCTATGACTCTGAGGAAGACAGCCAGTTTGCCATCCGTCTTTTCCGTGCAACCCTGCAACGCGGTCAGGAATTGCGCGAGATGATTCGTAAGTTCAGCAAGAACTGGGAGTTCAACCGTCTCGCCTTCATGGATGTGGTCATCATGCAGATTGCCTTGGCTGAAATCCTTACTTTCGATGCCATCCCTCTCAATGTCAGCTTCAACGAATACCTCGACATTGCAAAGGTTTACAGCACACCCAACAGTTCTTCCTACATCAACGGTATGTTGGACAACATTGTACGCCGTCTCCATCAGGAAGGACGCACAACCAAGGTGCGCGAACAGCGTCGTCCTAAGAACAACGAACCCGCCAAGCGATAAGCACGAAGGTCGTTGTTCGGATTGAACGCTCTCCATTTGTATACTAACAATAATCTCTATATCCTATTAAGATAGAAACAATGAACACAATCCTCTTACAGGCAGCAGCCCAACAACAAGGTGGCGGTCTGCAAATGATCATCATGCTCGTAGTCATGGTGGTTATCTTCTACTTCTTCATGATTCGTCCCCAAAACAAGAAGCAGAAAGAAATCATGAACTTCCGCAACTCGCTGAGTGCCGGACAGGAAGTAGTGACCATCGGTGGCATCTACGGAACCATCAAGAGCGTCAACGAAGCTGACAATACAGTCGTTCTCGAAATCGCTACAGGTGTAAAAATCACGGTAGCGAAGGAGGGCATCAACGCCATTCCTCAAAAGAAATAAAGACTCATCACTACACAACAGATTCCCCGTTGCGTTACCCTTTCCGTAGGTTGACGCCGGGGATTCTTTCGTTTTACTCTTACGTCCACTGGTTATGAAACTCACCCCGCTGCTCCGATCAGGCTTCTCCAAACTCTGGAACAAGCAGTTCTTAATCTTTCTCTTTTTTCTGGCACTCTCGGCCGCTTTCTGGATGTTCCAAGCCCTCAGCGAAATCTATGAGGAAGACTTTGTTGTGCCCATCGAGGTGCGTAACCTACCGAGCAACGTGGTGGTAACCAGCGACATTCCGACAGGAATGCAAGTACGCCTGCGTGACAAAGGAAGCCAGCTCTTCTCTTACCAGTACACACGTAAACTCAAACCTGTAGTCATCGACTACAACCTCTACTCCAACGTGCACGGACGCGCTGTAGTCTTGGGAAGCGAATTGGCCAAACAGATTTCGTCACAACTTTTGTCGGGTACGCAACTGATGACGGTGAAGCCCGACACCATCGACTTTATTTACAACTTCGGACAATGCAAACGAGTTCCTGTTATCGTAACTGGAGAAGTCAAGGCTGGCAGACTCTACACCTTGTCAAAGACTCAACTCTCACACGACAGCGTAACGGTCTATGCCTCAAAGTCTCAACTCGACACGATTACAGCAGCCTATCTCTCGCCTCTCCTTTTGCGCAATCTGGAAGATACGACCCAAGTCAAACTGAACTTCCTCAAAGTACGTGGAGCTAAATTTGTTCCCAATCAGATTAATGCCACCTTCTGCATTGACCGCTTGGTAGAGAAGACGGTCAAGGTTCCCGTGCAACAGGTCAACTTTCCTGCCTCACGCCAGCTTCGCACCTTCCCGGCTGCGGTCAACGTTACCTTCCAAGTCAGCATGGGACTTTACCGCAAGATTTCTAGCGCAAACTTTGTCCTCGTTATCAATTACGAAGAATTGCTCAAGAACAAGACCTCTCATTGCCGCCTTTCGCTTAAGACCATCCCGGAAGGAGTGAGCCATGTGCGAATCAGTCCGCAGGAAGTGGAATACATCATTGAGGAAATTCCCGACTCCGAATCACAAGGAGACGAAGCTGAGCTGTAAAGGAGTGCAAGTGTACAAGCTACCCATAAGGCTTATTGTCCATCCTCCGCTGTTGAGAAACCATCGTAGCACTCTCTCCCCCTGTTACTCTCCCCCGGAATTTGTTTTCCCCTCCCTCTCACGCCAACATCCCCAACCTTCTCAAGTCCCCATGTCCCTCCTCCACTCTCCCCTTATATGTATTGGCATTACCGGTGGCATCGGCAGTGGCAAAAGCTACATCTGCCGCCAACTGGAAGATGCTGGACACCCCGTCTTCTATTGCGACGATGAAGCCAAGCGCATCATCCGAACAGATGATGAAGTAAAAGCGGCTCTTCAACAACTCGTAGGACCTCAATTATACGATACCCAAGGGCAGCTCGTCAAGTCGATTCTCGCAGCTTACCTCTGTAAAGGACGAAGCTATGCAGCACAAGTCGATGCCATCGTTCACCCTAAAGTGGCCCAAGCATTTCAAACGAAAGCACAACAAATGGCCGATCAGTTGACAAGCTCATCTTTCACGTTGTCCACATCGCCACTGAAACTACTCAACCCCAAAGAGGAGAATTGCTTGACAGCATTGAAAAGCCTTCCCACGCATCAGGTTCTGTTCATGGAGTGTGCCTTACTCTTTGAAGCCAACTTCCAACGCTTCGTAGACTATAGCGTCTTGGTACACGTCAGCAACGAAACACAAATCAACCGCTTGATGATGCGCGACCACATCACTCGTGAAAAGGCCTTGGAATGGATCGCCTTGCAACTCTCAGAAGAGGAAAAGCTGCAACGCGCAGATGCAATCATCTACAACGAATAGACATATCCTCACGACACTTTCAGTCTAAAGGAACGCCGCCTCTGCTTCTCTCGTTGGTCGTTTATTCACAAATGGTTTTCCCTAAACAGGCCAACGTTCTCAAGAACTCGAAATAATTACCTACCTTTGTCGGCGTTTCGGTTTACAAGACCAATATCAATTGATCATTTATTTATAAACGCAATATTCTTATGCAAGACACTCTTTTAGCTATATCCGGCAAGCCCGGTCTGTATCGCCTTGTAGCGCAAGGTCGTGGCAATCTGATTGTAGAAGCTATTGACGAAAACAAAAAGCGCCAGTCTGTCGGCGCACGCGATCGCGTCACTTCACTCAACGATGTATCCATGTACACCGAAGAGGATGACAAGCCCTTGATGGAAATTTTCCAGGCTATCAGTGACAAGGAACAGGGTCAGCCTGTTGCCCTCGACTACAAGAAGGCAAGCAAGGCAGAACTCGCTGAGTTCATGGCTTCTGTTGTACCTGATTACGACCGCGACCGTGTACACGACTCTGACATCAAGAAGTTGATTCAGTGGTACAACATCCTTGCCAAGGGTGGTTACAAGCAATACGTAGACGTAGCTGAAGCTACCGAAGAAGCTAAAGAAGAAGCATAACTCCCAACCACGTAATATCCTTCCCGATGAAGCGCAGTCTCCAGGACATAGTTTGTGATCTACTCGTAGGAACAGGGCTCATTGCCGTCATCGGCTTGGGTTCTGCCTCGCTTTGGTACGATGCCCAGACTGCTACATCTGACGAAACGTCTAAGGACGAACTTTTGCCTCCTCTCGAGGAAGAATGGGACGATACAACTGACGAATTTACGGAAGAAGATCAAGTGCTTACCCCGATGCAGGAAGTACCCATGATTGAGGATACGCCTGAGGTCACTGTCGAAGAACCCGATACGCTTTCGACTCTTCCCTCAACGGAGGAACCGAACGATACGGCTCAACACCATGTACCCGCTTCGGAAACAACCGATCCTCACCCGTCCGTTTCTACGAAAACGAAAAAGACCCATACACAACAGCAAGTGCCCGTTACGCATACTGCGCCAACATCTAAGGATACGCTTACACACTGATGCTCCCTCACGGAGCTTCGACCCATTTCAAACGACTCCCACAAAGTTCTATGCATTGTGGGAGTCATTTTTTGCTGAAAACATACGGGCACTTATTCCTTCTTAAGATCAATCGTACAGAGCTGTTTGCATCCCTTAACAAACAAAGAAGTTTGTCCAACAATCCCCCTTTCTTCAACTCCTGAACTCATCAACTTTGCATTTCACTCCTTTATTGTAACTTTGTCAGCGAAGGAAAAATCAGTGGATTCACTGAAGGTTTCACCTGAATATATTTCTGAAAACAATTTACTCCATACACTTATGAGAAAACAATGTATGGTAGCGAGCCTCCTGCTCGCTACGTTGGGCACAGCAACCGCCCCAGCACAAATCAGTTTGGTCAATCCCGTTCCGCAAGAGGTAAAGACCGACAAGCAACTTATCGACCTTCCTCAGGCTTGGACGCTGAAAGTAGACGCAGCCCGTCAGCAGAGCATCGCACTTACAGCCTTGCAACAGCTTCCCGTTAAAGCAGAAGCGAAAGTTCCCTTCACCTTGACAATGGGTGTAAAGGGAGATAAATCCGTCAAGAAGTTTGCCAAGCAGATTCCCTCCCATGCTGAAGGCTATTATATGGAAATCACCAATAAGGGCATCGTGATTGCAGGTGCCGACGAAATGGGACTCTACTATGGCGTTCAGACATTGTTGGGCATGGCTGCTGAAGGCAAGTTGGAATGCTGTGCGGTAAAGGACTGGCCCGATGTACCCTTCCGTGGTACGGTTGAAGGTTTCTACGGTACACCTTGGAGCCATGAAGCACGCCTCAGCCAAATCCGTTTCTACGGACGCAACAAGATGAATGTTTATATCTACGGTCCCAAGGACGACCCCTTCCACCGCGACCGTTGGCGCGAAGCTTATCCCGAAACGGAAGCTAAACGCATCCAGGAGTTAGACCGTTGTGCTCACGAGAATGGAGTCAAGTTTTATTGGGCCATCCACCCGGGTGTAGACATCAAGTGGAACACGACCGACCGCGACTTGCTGATTGCCAAGCTCGAAAAGATGTATGCCTTGGGCATCCGTGCCTTTGCCGTCTTCTTTGACGATATCTGGGGCGAAGGAACGAAGGCTGATAAGCAAGCCGAACTCCTCAATTACGTTGACGACCAGTTCATTGCCAAGCACAAGGATGTTGCTCCGCTCATCATGTGTCCTACGGAGTACAATCGTGCTTGGGCGAACGATGAGAAGGGATACCTCCGTACTCTTGGTACGAAGATGAACAAAGACATCCAAATCATGTGGACGGGTAATTCTGTGGTACACTGCATTGACAAGGAGTCTATGGAATGGATTAACAGTCGCATCGACCGAAAAGCCTACATTTGGTGGAACTTCCCCGTGTCTGACTTCGTGCGCGACCACATCCTGCTCGGCCCGGCTTATGGCAACGGACTCGACATTGCTCCCGATCTCTCGGGCTTCGTTTCCAACCCCATGGAACATGCCGAAGCATCTAAGATTTCACTCTATGGCATTGCCGACTACACATGGAATATGAAGGATTACGACCCCAACCGCGACTGGGAGAAGGGTTTGCGTGCCGTATTCCCCGCCAATACAGAGGCTTTGCGCACCTTCGCGCTCTATAACAAAGACCTCGGTCCGAATGGTCACGGTTTCCGTCGCGAAGAAGGTGAAGAACTGAAGCCCATCGTTGAAATGCTGCAGCAAAACGGCGAAAAACGAATGATGGGTATTGTGGCCCTTTCACAAAAGAGCATCGAACTGAATACGGCTGCTGACATTCTTCTGGGTGATAAGACGAACCCCGAACTCGTACGCGAATTGCGTCCCTGGTTGCTCCAAGCGAAGTTACTCTCAGACTATGGTTTTGCAGTGACTTCACTCGCTGCTTCGGTTGAAACGGGCATGAAGGCAGCCAGCAAGTTGCTGACAATTGAAGCACTCTATGCTCAAGCCCGTTCACTCAAGCAGCAGATGTACGAACTCGAAAACTCTTCCGTTCGTCATGCCTTGCAACCGGGCATCAAGGTAGGTACGAAGGTGATGCTTCCCCTGCTCGACCGCCTCTTTACCGAAAGTGTAGACAAATATAACCAGCAAAACGGCACGAAGCTTAACAGCGTGGCAGACTACAATCCCTACAAGCTCACGTCAGACGTGAAGCAATTGTCCCTGCTCCCCGTTTCGGTTCGCGGCAACGAAGTCATCGTAGCTCCTTCACTCGAAGTTATTCAGTGGCAGAAGGACGGTTCGCTGACCATTACCTGCGACCGCGACATCCAGTTTGCTGGTATGGACTTCAACCTCGGCGTAAATGAAGCAGCCAAGAACTTCCGCCTCGAAATCTTCACGGGTGGAAAATGGCAACCCGTAGGTTTGCTCCACTATCAACCGACCGACCCCGTCATCCATACCGAAGGTGCCCTTGGTAGCATGAGCGGTTCAAAGATTCGCCTCACCAACATCAGCGGCAAGAACCTTGAAGTCTACTTCAAGAGCTTCAAGTTCGTGAAGAGATAAGCAGTGAGTCGCGATTCGACACACGACATCCAATAAAAAAAGCTTCCCCTCTCTATACAGAGAACGGGAAGCTTTCTTTTTCTACCAACTTACACCCATACTAATCAAAAAAACGAAAGAAGTCATCCTCCTCGTGCAAGTATTCTCCTTACGTCAGTTTCTAAATTAGAAGCAAGGAACGTTCCTTGTTTACCCCATCCGACTCATCCCCATCCGTCAAAGGTTTAGAAATCAAGCTATCTTGTTCCCCATCGGGCTATGAGAATCAGTCTAAGTAACAACGCTGGTTGCTTCATTGAAATGGATGGAATAAGAGTGGAGAAACCTTCTTCCGAATATGCACGAAACGTCTTCACTCACCAACAGGGAAAGTCACTGAGAACGACACTCCTTCCTCATTACGATTGTACAGAGATCAACCTACAAAACACCCTGGAAAAGTCACTGTACTAAAAAAGGAACTTGAAAGCAATATGACAGTGGCTCTCCAGGGCTAAGGGGAAACTTGGAGACTTGTTTCCGCCTAAAAGCTATACAGTTCTGCAAAGATGAGAGAGATTTTCTATCAGAACTATAACATGTCGAAGTATTCGCGAAGTTTACCGAAATAACGCCGCGATATAGTGATCTCTATCGAGTCAAAAGGCGGACAGAGTCGACAGCGTTGTGTATTGTTTTCCACTGCCATCAAATACATCAGATTGACCACACACGTGTTGTTAACACGAGCCAACGTCGGATGAAGCGCCAATAGCTCCTGCGCATTCATATTCTTTTTCAAGATATGGTCAGTCTTATCAGTCAGCGTAATAATCCACGACCGATGAATACTTGAATAGTTGAAGAACAGAATCTCTTCGGGCGTGATAAATAGCATCTCGCTCGTAGTCTGGACAGCTATTTTGCGGGGCATAGCATAAAGATGCTTGTTGTGAAAATTAGTACTGCCACAATCCTCTGCCATCAGTCGGTCGATGACCAAACGCAATTCGCTTTGCTTATAAGGCTTCAACAAGAAGTCAAATGCCGATTGACGAATAGCATCAAGCATATAATGGGAGAAAGCTGTATAAAAAACAACTTTAAAGGTGAAAGTGATGCGAGGGCGAACAGAGTTGAGAAACTCCAAACCGCTCTTTCCCGGCATCTCTATGTCTAAGAATATCACATCTGGTTGTTCTTCGAATAGTGGTAAAGTCGCTTCGGCATACGACTCAAACGTATGCACCGCTTCGATTTCTGGACAGTTCAGCAGATCGTTAGCCAAGGTTTCTAAAGCCACTTTATTATCATCAACAACGAAGACAACCATTTTGGGTTGGGGTTCCATTCTAATTTTAATTGTAGTTTTCATTGGCAAAAGTACTGATATTATTTTTTATTTTCTGCCCAATTTTCTTCATCTATGCATAAGTGGTCAGAAATCGTGCATAGGTGGTAAAAAATCGTGCTTAAGTGGTCAAACTTTTTTTTAATACAATCGGAAATAAGGGATTTTTGCGCCATTGAGCATGCTTACAGACATGCTTAGAGCGGTAAAATTCTCCTTCTCTCCCTTATTTTACACACACTTCAGGTACTTGCGTCCTCAGGCTACCTTGTTCTCAAAGGGACTATCCGCTACCGTCCACCCCTCCTCCTCCCCGGTAAAGAGACAAGAGGTTCTCAGAAAACCGACGGTTTCTGCAACAATTATCCCAAGGACAACGTAGGAAGCCACTTACGCAAAACGCCCGCCCTGCCAGGTCGCCTTCCTTCACAGGTTCAGCATCCACCCATTCCAATTGGCCAAAGCGCGGGTCGGTCCAATAACTTGGTCGTTACTATAAATGGTCACATCGGCCAGTCCCTCTGCCATACCCGACACGATGAACTGAGGCTTGTCGACCACTTCCGGCACTTGTAGGCTGATGTCCTTCACCCGTGCCACGACTTCCCCCAGAGATTGAGTTACCGTCTTTCCTTCGAGGGGGAACTCTACTAAAGCAGACGGACATGTGTACGGCCTTGGCTGCACGGATGTGTAACCCGTCGGTGGTAGCGCGTACTTCGGCATCCGTTTCTACCTCTTCGATGGCGGTCGGTTCGCCAAAGCTCAACGTAAAGCGGTCTTTCGCCACACCGGCTTCTGCCTCAAAACGATAACCCTCGGCAGTCAGGCGCACAGTGTTGCCCGCCAATATCAGTACCTGTTGCTTCGAGGTACTTCTGAGCAAATTCACCCGGTGTTTGCACATCGATAGTCATTGCCAAGGGTTGAAATCCTTCGGGTAAAAGGTCGGCACGATTCCAATTGTTGTCTTTCTCCATCACAGCTAAGAGGCTGTCGGGAGTTAGACCGACTCGACGCAAACCCCTTGATTATACGGCAAGAAATGACTATCTTTGCCTATAAAGACAGGGCCATCAGCCCATTACCTCTTTGTGCTAAGCTACTCAAACCACGCTGGTCATGAAAACAACTTGGTGCGCTTTGCTTAAGCCTGCTCGGGCTGGAAAACGAAGAACGTAACCCCCTTTCGGAAAGAACTGCGCTAAACTCCACCAAGAGGTTTGTACAAGGTTAACGGACATTTCCTTGGTTAGAAATACTTACTCAGCGAAAGTGGCAATGGAATACGCCCAATAAAGAAGGGCTTCGAGCGAAAGTGGCAAGAAGATACCGAGACTGTACAAGCAGTTCGAGCGAAAGTGGTATAAAAGTACGAAAGGGGAAGATGGACATCGAGCAAAGATGGTGTCGTTATACATGCTGTGAATAAACCATCCACACAGGGTGGGACGCTTATACGGTCTGCGTATAAACGTCCCACCCTGTGTCGATATGCTTAACTGGCTCTGCACTTGATCTTATTTTTCTTTTCACCTCTATTTTCCTGCGGACGAAGAAACATACGAAGCACGAAACTTCGGACGGAAGACGGAAAAAGAGACTCACGAAGCACAGAACCTCGGACAGCAGACGGAAGAAGAGACTCACGAAGCACGAAACCTCGGACGGAAGACGGAAGAAAGAACTCACGAAGCACAGAACCTCGGACGGAAGACGGAAGAAGAGACTCACGAAGCACAGGAACACGAAAATCGGACGGGGTGACTGAATTTTATTTGAAAAGGAAGCCGCTACCTTAAAGAAGCTACCCGACCTGACATCGAACGTGACTGCAATACGAACTGCTACAGCTGGCTTTGCAGTTTGGTATTCATCCTCTCCCAACGAGAGGAAGGTGGAAGGAGTAAAGAATTGTAACTGTCTGGGGGCGTAGCTGGTCTTATCATGGAACGCTTCGTGTACACTTTGTTCACCTTAGGGTTCCCAAAAAGACGATGATAATTTTGTACCCTTTATCGGATTTAATACCTTCGCACTGCAAAGACGCGCCCCGACGATTTCATGCAAACAGCTTCGCTGGAATGAAATCGGGAGTTTGCGACGTCAAACGCTTATTTAATACTTTGCCCGAATGACAGAAAGTCAAGCCCCACAGCGGAAGGAGCCTGCCTACTTGAAACTCATGAGTGAGGAAAAAGCTGACGGCATCTACCTCCGCATACTGGAAAAACTGACGAAAGAAAAATTATACCGCGACCCGAGTTACAAGACACCTCAACTGGCTGCCGACCTACAAATCAATACGCGCTACATCGCTTCGGCTGTGGCGATCAGTACTGGCAATAACTACAATGCACTGGTCAACCACTTGCGACTACGCGATGCCTGCCGCATGATGCAATCTGATCGCTACAACCACATGACGGTGGAAGAAATCGGACTGCTTGCGGGTTTTTCTTCACGCCAGGCTTTCTACTTAGCGTTTCACCGACTGTATAAGGAAACTCCCCGCGAATACCGCCTGAAGGTGCAAAAGGGAGAGGTTCTGACTGCACGCTGAACGCCACAATCTGAAGATCAACCAACCTATCTATCCTCTCACTGGCCTGTGTGAAGGGCTGCGCCCTCGACGCTGGACGCACGACGGACAAGCTCACACGGCGCCACTATCTGCTTTCTACTTATGCAATCTACTCTGACCGAGCTCGAAAAGCAACAAATCACACGACTGGTACGCCACTGGGTGGTACCGGCTATCGGTTGCACCGAGCCTATCTGTGTGGCACTCGCTGTGAGCCGTGCCACCGAAGTGTTGGGAACCCTGCCCGACCGTATCGAAGCACGACTGAGTGCGAATATCTTAAAGAACGCCATGGGCGTTGGCATTCCGGGAACGGGAATGGTCGGCTTGCCCATTGCCATTGCGCTCGGCGCGCTGATTGGCCAATCGGAACTGGGACTGGAAGTGTTGCGACACTGTGATGAAGCGGCCGTGGAACGCGGTAAGGCTTACATCGCGGAGGAACGCATCGACATTTCCCTTAAAGAGGATGCTCCCGAAAAGCTCTATGTAGAGGTCATCGCTACGGCTCCTGACGGCACTCAGGCTACGGTTGTCTTGGCGCGCGAACACACTCATTATGTCTATATTGCCAAAGGCAACGAGGTGATTCTCGACGAACCCTTGCAGCAGGCGGGAGAAACGGAAGCCAATAACGAAGTGGGCGAACCGCTGAAACTGACGTTGCGCAAGGTGTGGGACTATGCCACGACGATGCCTTTGGAGGAAATTGACTTTATCAATGAGGCGCGCCGACTGAACCAAGAAGCGGCTCGCAAATCGTTGGAAGGAAACTACGGTCATACCTTGGGCAAGGCGCTGACGCGCCCCTTGGGTCGGGGTATTATGGGTGACAATATCTTTTCGCACATTCTCTCCTCGACGTCATGCGCCTGCGATGCGCGTATGGCGGGTGCTATGATTCCGGTGATGAGCAATTCGGGCTCGGGCAACCAGGGTATCTGCGCGACAAACCCGGTGGTGGTCTTTGCCGAAGAGAATCACAACACGGCGGAGGAAATGACCCGCGCCTTGATGCTCTCGCACCTGACGGCTATTTATATCAAACTCAGCCTGGGCACCCTTTCCGCACTCTGCGGCTGTGTGGTGGCTTCGACGGGCTCGAGTTGCGGCATCACTTACTTAATGGGTGGCACGTATGAGCAAATGACCTATGCAGTGAAGAACATGATTGCGAACCTCACGGGTATGATTTGCGACGGAGCAAAACCAAGCTGTGCGCTGAAACTGACCTCGGGCGTCAGCACGGCGGTGCTCTCGGCGATGCTGGCCATGCAGGGCAACTGCGTTACAAGTGTGGAGGGCATTATTGATGACGATGTGGACCAGAGCATACGTAACCTGGTCAGCATCGGTGCGGACGCCATGAATGAAACGGACCGCTGTGTGCTCGACATTATGACGCATAAGAGTAAATAAAGGATACGAAGCGAAAGTTGCGGACATAACCAAGCGAAGAGACCGTTGGGAGAGAGAGAAACTCAAACTTCCGACGCTCTCATGCACACTCTTTTCCTAATCACAACGACAGAATCACAGTTTAATCACTCCGAAGTGATATTTTGTAAGCAAATATCCGTAACTTTGCACCGTTTTGGCGGAAAAATCCCCGCTATAGAAATCACCAAGACAACAAAAACACATACTACTATATGAAAAAGAAAGTACTCCTCGCCGGTGTCTGCGCCCTGATGGCTGTGCCTACGTTGGCACAAGACCTGCAGCTGGACAACACTGGCCGCAAGTGGGACGGAGGCATCGAAGCACTCCTTACCTCTCCCCGAACAGCACGAAGCACCGTGGCTGACAGTTTGATTACGACCAACGTAAGTGTAAACGATGCAGAAGCTGTGGCTGACTTTGTTCGTAAACAGGGACATGAAGCTACGATTATCACGCCTAACTTGGTCGTGGTAACTTTACCCGTCCGTATGATTACCGAACTCGGTGCACGCGAAGATGTACTCTACATGAATACGCCGAAACAATACCGTCCGCTGTTGGCTAAAGCTCGCCCGGAAACGGGAGTTACGAAGATACAGGAAGGTACGGGACTGGAAACTCCCTTCACGGGTAAAGGTGTCCTTATCGGTGTCATCGACCAAGGATTTGAATTTAGCCACGCTGCTTTCTTAAACCGCGTGGATCGCTATTGTACGAGCACTACGGGTATGCTGACTACAACGCCGCCGCGCCGCGATAGCCGCGACCAGTCGGGACACGCTACCCACGTGACCAACATTGCCGCTGGTAGCAAGGTGGGCAATAACAATTACTACGGTTTTGCTACGGGTGCCAGACTCATCCTCGTATCGTCTGACTTTTCGAACTCCAGCGTGCTCAAACAGGCTAAGTCAATCAAGGATTATGCCGATGAGAATGGAATGCCCTGGGTTATCAATATGAGCTTCGGCGGCTTGACGGGACCACACGATGGCACGACAGAATATGACAAGGCTATGAGTGAACTTTGTGGACCAGGCGCGCTCATGGTGGCGGCTATGGGTAACGAAGGTGGTGAGAAACTGCACGCTCAGCGCACGATTGCGGACGCGAACACGCCTGTCTACCTGAACATGAAACCGGATGCTCAAAACAAAAATAAGGGTATCATCTCGGAAATCTGGAGCGAGGCAACAGATGGTCAGGAAGCACTCGATATTCAACTTGTACTCGTCACACGTACGAAAACTTACGAACTGAGCAAACTGCAATTGGCGAACGCTGGCTGCGAATTCTACCAAGGCATTAACCCGTACAACAAACGTCAATACGCTACATTCAAGGGTTTTCTATCCAACATCCAACAGCAATTGGGCGGTGCAGCTACTGGCACGGCTTATCTCTGCTGGAAGGTGACGGGTAAAGGTGGTGAAACCTTCCACGCATGGTTGGATGGTGTCAGCTATTTGGGTGAATTCGCTAAGTTGAATATGAATGGAATTACGGCGGAAGCTGGTGATGACAACTACCTCGTAGCGGAAGGAGCTGCTTCGATTCCGACGGCCGTAGCGGTGGCTTCATACAATAATGCGGATAGCTATCGCTCTATCAACGGCGAAACGTATTCTTATGCTTCATATATTGGTTCGCGCGGTAGCATCTCGAAGTTCAGCAGCCGAGGTCCTCAGATTGTCAGCAGACCCAAACCGGCAATTGCCGCTCCGGGTGGTTGCGTTATTTCAGCTTACTCAAAGAATTCTACCAACTTCAGTAGCACCAGCAACGAATTGGTTGAAGAACTCCTTGTGAACGGTCAGAAATACTATTATGGTGTCATGAATGGTACTTCGATGGCTTCGCCCGCAGTGACGGGTATCATTGCGCTCTGGCTGGAAGCTAATCCGAAGCTGACTTATGACCAGGTTATTGAAATCTTCCAAAAGACGGGTCGCCGCAGTAACCAAACGGGCGAAGCGGATGCAAATGGCTGGAACGCAACGGCTGGTTATGGCAAAATCGACGCATACGAAGGCTTGAAGATGGCACTTGAAATGGCGAACGAAACGGGCATCAACGAGGTTATCAACACGGAAGCTCCGGTTTCTATCCAAAAAGAACAGGGTGCTTGGAAGGTGCTCTTCAACAACGATGAGACCTACGCTGACTTGCAGGTGTATGCTACAAACGGTACGTTGGTGAAGTCGGTTCGACTCAATGCGCCGCGCCGTGGCGAGGAACACGTAGTTTCGCTCACGGACATGACGCCTGGTGTCTACCTCTTCCGCGTAGCGACTACGGCTTCGCAGAGCACACGCAAGATGATCGTGAAGTAACATTGACTTGAAACATTCCTCTCCTATTGCAATCGGAGAAGATTGTTTGGATAACACGAAAATAACAACGCCCCGACTGGTGTAATAACCGGTCGGGGCGTTGACGTATTGGTACGGGATGACGATGATAAGAGTAGAAAACGAAAATACCTTGGTAAAAGAGCTGTGGAAAAAGGTTGTTCGAGTTGCGTACAAGGTGAGATGAGGGGAGCGTTTAAAAAGAAGATATTAGGCTATGGCTACTCCGACATCGCCACGCGACTCTTCTACTTTTCAAAGCTTCAACTGGTAGGGATTGGAAATAGCTTGAATAGATTTCCTACCTTTGCAAGTCCGGGCTGAATGTAGCCCGTTTTATTCATTTCATAACACTATAGTTTATGTACAATTCAAACAAAAAGGCGCGTGTTCTCACGTTTCATCACTTCAATCGTAAGGGCTGGAGCTTGTTTAGCTGTCTGCACCGCGAAGTGCGCATCGGCATTTTGGCTGTGGCTACACTGACGAGTGCCACTCCGCGACTGATGGCTACTTCGCTACGCTCTGCGGAAGGTAGCGAGGAGGTGATGATACCAACGGAAGCGGATACGCTTGCACTCGGAGAAGCGAGTGTCAGTGCTTCGCGAGCTCCGTTAGCACCGGGACAGGCTGCGCGCCAAGTGATCACACTGTCCCGCGAAGATCTTGCGGCTGCGGGGGTACAATCCCTAAACGACGTGCTCAAACTCTCTGCGACTACTGATGTCCGACAACGTGGAGGGTTTGGTATTCAAACGGACATCAGTATAGCGGGCGGAACGCACGACCAAATTGCGATTTTCTTGAATGGCGTTCCCCTTACGAATCCACAGACGGGCCACAATGCGGCCGATTTCCCTGTAAATATCTCCGACGTGGAGCGCATCGAGATTCTCGAAGGCGCCGCATCACGGGTGCTTGGCTGTCAAGCATTCAGCGGAGCCATCAATATTATAACGAGGCAACCCGCAAAATCAACTACTCCCCTGGAAGCACAAGTAGAAGCTGGCTCGTATGGCACGCTTCGCGGCGAAGCTCGCACTGCTTGGTCGTTGGGCAAGGGTTGGAGCTTGGCTGCAAGTGGAAGCGGACAACGCTCGGACGGAGCTGTCAAGAACGGTGACTTCAAGGGCGGCAAAGGATTCGCTCAAATCTGTTATGACCACTCGGATTTTAAATTGGATGTGCAAGCTGGAGCATCAGCACAAGATTTCGGTGCCAACACTTTCTATGCGGCCTCCTATCCGAACCAATGGGAAGCTACGCGCCGCTATCTGCTATCAGCTCGCGCGGAAACAAGGGGAAAAGTTCATCTCATTCCCCAACTTTCATGGGTAAGAAGTTTGGATCATTTCCAACTGACACGAAACAGTGAGAAAGGCGAAAACTTTCATCGAACGGATGTCTTTACAGCGGGACTGAATGCTTGGACGGACTGGGTACTGGGACGTACCGCAGCAGGTGCAGAAGTGCGCGAAGACGTGATTTATAGTACGAACTTGGGGAATCCTTTAGCAGAAGAACAATGGCTTCCCATCGCAGGAGAAAAGGGACAGTACTACAAACGACATGCCGACCGCACGAACTGGTCGTACTTTTTGGAACATAACTTCATCTGGCGCGGTTTCACTTTATCACTCGGCGTAATGGCTGAAAGAAACAATGCGGTGGATTCGAAATTCCGTTTCTATCCTGGTATTGATTTGGCGTATCGTCCGAATGCTTCATGGCGAATCTATGCCTCTTGGAATAAATCCCTGCGTCTGCCTACATTTACAGACTTGTGGTATAAAAGTCCAACACAGGAAGGAAATATGGGGTTGCGCCCAGAAGAGAACAACTCTGTTCGTATTGGAACAGACTTCAATCATCCCATAGTAAACATACAAGCTAAAGTCCATTACCAACGTGGCACTAATCTGATTGACTGGGTTATGCGCTCACCCGATGACATCTACCACGCTACCGCTTTCTCACTCGATACATACGGAGCAGGCTTGGATGCCAAAATAAATTTAAGTCGTTGGTGGGGTGAGAAACAGCCGTTTGAATCTTTCCAACTGTCCTATGCCTGGCTTCACCAACACCGACGCAAAGGTGAACCCTATTTTAAATCCAACTATGCTATGGAATATTTACGTCACAAGCTAGTTGGTCGTCTGAGTCACCGCATCTATAAACGTTTGCGCGCAGATTGGACAGTCCGCGTACAACAACGCGAAGGTGCTTGGCTAGTTTATCGTGACTTAAAGCCCACCGGAGAACTTCGTCCTTACGGCACACATGCCCTACTCGATTGCCATATCGCTTGGAAAGCCCCGCGCTATGAAATCTATGCAGACTTGACGAATCTCACAGCACATCGTTACTACGATCTGGCCAACGTTCGTCAGCCTGGCTTCATAGTCTTAGCCGGTCTCCGCTTTCGCTTATGATCTCACCACAATCCACCATGATTATTCACTGGGAGCACAAGTAATTTGTGCTCCCTTCTTTATTAAACAATTCCTGGTTGCGGCATGCCGCGACCTTACGCCACCTCCGCAGCCACCACTAATAAATTCCTTGCACGGGAAAGTGCTTACTGACGACATACAGCCTTAATGTTGTACGGTCGCGGCATGCCGCGACCCAAAGCAGAAGTAACTTATTCAAGCGGCAAAAGCCTAGGTAGGTAAAAATCTCGTGCACAAAAGAAGAACGAAGCATTTTTATTGGGTCGCGGCATGCCGCTACCGTACAACACTACCGCTCCCCAACACTAAATAAGTATCCTTGCGCAGGAAAAGCCGTGACGACGGAATACAGCCAACTACAACTGCGTAGGGGATGATCACGCCCGTTCTATATCTGCGCCTTCCCTTCCACGCGAACCAAACAAAAAAGCCTCCCTCAGATTTCTCTGAAGGAGGCTGGAATAAAGAAGGCGGCTACCTACTCTCCCGCTTGCGCAGTACCATCGGCGTGACCGGGCTTAACTTCTCTGTTCGGAATGGGAAGAGGTGGAACCCCGGTGCTATAACCACCAGAATATCGTGACATGTTGAAAACAACTTCGTAATGCTTTACTTTCAGCAATCGTTCTTCGCAATTATTATTACTTGCGGTAACACGAACTCTCAGCAGGCACGCCCCATACAGCGGGCACGGCCATAAGTTTCGGGCAATTAGTAAGGCTCGGCTTTGACATCGCTGTCTTTACACCTGCCTCCTATCAACGTCATCGTCTTTGACGACCCTCATGAGGAAATCTAATCTTGTGGCCGGCTTCGCACTTAGATGCTTTCAGCGCTTATCCGATCCCGACATGGATACCCGGCGGTGCGCCTGGCGGCACAACCGGTAAACCAGAGGTCAGTCCAACACGGTCCTCTCGTACTAGTGTCAGAGCCACGCAAATTTCCCGCGCCCACGATAGATAGAGACCGAACTGTCTCACGACGTTCTGAACCCAGCTCGCG
>OKZN01000132.1_pt1 | contig 28028 bp, 21 predicted proteins | sample 1609111 | NCBI WGS metagenome assembly OKZN01 (sample SAMN02675048, study PRJEB24791) | human gut metagenome, SKBSTL034 | isolation source: stool | host: Homo sapiens | place: USA
GGTCACGCCGATGGTACTGCGCAAGCGGGAGAGTAGGTAGCCGCCTTCTTTATTCAAGCCTCCTTCAGAGAAATCTGAGGGAGGCTTTTTCTTTATCCCTATTTCTTGTTCGCAATTTTCTTTCAATTCTATTTCTAATTGTTCAACTCATATTCTATGGAAAGAATAAAGATACATACCACTCAGGGTGATATGGTTGTACGTCTGTATGATGAAACCCCAATCCATCGTGACAATTTTCTGAAGCTTGTAGCAGAAGGTTATTACAATGGAACGCTTTTTCATCGCGTTATTCGTGACTTTATGATTCAAGGTGGTGATCCTGACTCAGTGAATGCACCTTCTGACAAGATGCTGGGTGTAGGTGGACCTGATTATACCTTGCAAGCCGAGATTTGCGATGGACTCTTTCATCGTCGCGGTGCTTTAGCTGCTGCGCGTCAGGGAGACGACGTAAATCCCGAGCGTCGTTCTAGCGGTTCTCAATTCTACATTGTTTGGGGACAGACTTATAATGCAGCTCAGCTGAAGCAGTTGGAAAAGCAGTTACAGATGCAAGCGCTTCAGGAAGTGTTCAACGGTTTGGTGTCAGAGCACCGTGCGGAAATATTACAATTGCGTAAGGATCGCAATCGCGCCGGACTCCAGGAATTACAGGATGCACTCGAAAAGCAGGCACGTGCAATCCTCAAGGAAAAAGGTTCACTACTTACTACTGAACAAGTAGAGGTGTATACGACCCAAGGTGGAACGCCTCATTTGGATGGACAGTATACCGTCTTTGGAGAAATTGAAGAAGGTCTTGAAGTAGTTGAAGCCATTCAGCAACTACCTACCCGTCGCGGTGATCGTCCTGTCAATGATGTCGTTGTCCTAAACATGGAACGTTTGTAGTTCATTTTCCTTCAGGTGAAATCCTGAAGGAAAACAGCATTCCGTTTTCTCTAGCACGAGAGTTTTTACTTCTCTTGGTTTGGGAAAGCGGAATCGTTTTATACATTTGTCTCCAATTAATCAATCGGTTACAACTCGCTATGTGTGCCAAGTATCTATCTTTTTCAAAGCTTCCAGTCATTCGGGCATTCTTCATTTTGCTTCTCCTTGTTTCCTGTCAAAACAAGCCTACAGAGTTTGCATCCTCGCAAGAGGACACCAGCACAGTGATACAAGAAGATACCCATATTACAGAGGAAGTACTTACCGATACAGTAAGCCAGCTTCTCATTGATAGTGCAGCAGTTGAACCCGATTCGACCGATGTTCCTGTGTTTAAACGCGAAGGGATTTATCTGTATCTTTCCAAGCCTACTATGCGTTTGTATGTCGTCAATGCACAAGATAGTGTTCTGTTTTCATGCGGCATGGCTTGTGGTATTCGTAAAGGTGATAAGCGAGCAGAAGGTGATTACCGCACACCCGAAGGCCGTTATCGCATTTGTGGAATCTATGAAAGTACGAATTGGGTACACAAGACCCGTGATGGGCGCAAAGTACTTGGCTGTTACGGACCCTATTTTCTCAGTTTGTCCACAGGAAAATTTCAAGGAATCGGTATCCACGGAACTAATGCCCCGCGTAGCATCGGTAAGCGAGCGTCCGAAGGTTGTGTCCGTCTGCTTACGAAAAATATAGAAGCCATTTATGAGCACTATGCCTTTATTGGTATGCGCGTTGTTATTTCCGGCGAACGAGAGCGACTCCCTCAATTTAAAGGCTTAGGTGCCGAATATCGTAGCGCAGACGAACTACGTGCCAGTTTATCTGCTGAACAGTTGCGCAAAGACAGCTTAGAACACGGTGATTTACCAACACAAAATATAGCTGAACCTGAGGCGCAATCTGATAGCGTTTCCTTAGGTTCTGATACGCTACATCGCACATCCACCGATACGTTTTCCACAGTTCAATAGTCACACATCGTCTCTCCTCGCAGATAAAATCGCACACAGGTCTCTGCGAGTGTGCAAAATGCTCATTGTCAGCAAGTTAAGTGTTCCTTCCTACAGTAAAAAAGGATGGAAATGCTTGTCTGTTTCGCCTTGCTTTGGTAATTTTGCAACCGTTGAAAAATAGGGAAGTCTTTTTCTATCGCAGAAAGGCTTGAAAAGACTCCAGTTGTAAGGTTTCGAGCCTGGTAAAAGCACTTTCCCGACGATGAATGTATTAATCCAATAGAAAAACCCAATCTAACGTGCAAATCAAGAAATATGCTGCAACTCTCGTGTTTGGCCTGATGGGTATTTTTACCGCCAGCGCCCAGGATGTGATGCCTGAAGCCATGCCGACGCGTCTCGTTGCAGAAAGAATCGTCAGTGAAATTACTCCTTTGGCTGATGCCCACACTTTGGACATTCCCGCAGTTAAAGCTGTATCCTATAACTCTAGTTTTGGTGAAAGTGTCGTGCAGACAGCACTTCAATATATCGGTACCCGTTATTCCTATGGTAGCCGTGGTCCTCAGGCATTCGATTGCTCAGGCTTTACGAGTTACGTTTACGGAAAGAGCAATGTCTCCATCCTCCGTACCTCTCGTTCACAGTTCACCCAAGGTACCCCCATTGCCAACATCTCTGATTTGAAGAAAGGAGACCTCGTATTTTTTGGCGGTCGCGGAAATCGCCGTTCCGTCGGTCATGTGGGCATCGTTACCGAAGTCGCTCCCGATGGCAATACCTTTTCTTTTGTGCATGCCAGTACCAATCGAGGAGTGACCGTTTCAAGTTCCAATGAAGGCTACTACAGCCGCCGTTACTTGGGAGCACGTCGAATCGTTTCGAATCAACAGTGAAAAAGATTATTCTAACGCTTTGTGTTTGGTTCCTGGGTTTTACACTGCTCACAGCCCAACGCTCGCAGTCCCCAGTCACCGTCGCATTGACAGGAGATATTATGATGGGAACCACATTCCCATCTGTGCAATTGCCGTCTCATGAGGGACGGCAATTATTTGTAGATGCCGCACCCTATTTACGTCGTGCCCACGTTGCGGCCGGTAATTTAGAAGGTACTCTGTGTGATGCAGGCGAAACCGATAAGAAGCTTTCCAAAATCAGTTATGCCTTTCGCACCCCCACCTCTTTTGCTCCTCGGTTGCAAGAAGCCGGCTACGATTTTCTCAGCATGGCCAACAATCATGCATTCGATTTTGGCGAGGAAGGCGTAAGGAGTACCATGTGTGCACTCGATGCGCAAGGCATTCGCTATGCAGGTATTCAGCGTTATCCACGGTTTACGATTATCGATCGCAACGGCATCCGCTATGGCTTTTGCGCCTTTGGGCACAATAGTTATACCGTTCGTCATCAGAATTTGCATGCCGTGCGTGAAGTCATAACTGCTTTGGTCGACCTTTCCGATATCGTCATCGTCTCTTTCCATGGCGGAGCCGAAGGTGCCAAACATTGCCGTTTGCCCTACGGAAAGGAAATCTTCTATGAAGAAGACCGAGGCAACCTGCGCGAATTCGCCCATTTCTGTATCGATGCAGGTGCCGATGTCGTGTTTGGTCACGGTCCCCATGTTGTGCGAGCCGTCGAGCTTTATAAGAAACACTTTATCGCCTACAGTTTGGGCAATTTCTGTACCCCCTATGGTATGAGTCTTTCCGGCATCTCCGGTTATGCACCCCTACTCGAGTTGACTTTAGATCAGCAAGGTTGTTTCCAAAAAGGAAAAATCCATTCCTTTATTCAGCACAAAGGTGTCGGACCTCGAATCGATCAGCAACACCGAGCGGCAAAAGAAATCAAGCGACTCACCACACTCGATGTGCCGCACACCCCCTTACTTATTACCGAGGATGGAGTAATTCGCATTCGTCCGTAATTCCGAGTACAGTAACGATTCTCCTTCCCCTCGTCCTATCCGTTAAGGCATTAACGCCACCTATTCTCATGATTATATCCCTATTGCAATCCTCCATCAAGGAGATTGAGGTCATCAAATTTGATCAGTTAGTCGATAAACTCCTCGATCTCTCCATCAATGCCGGAAAACATATCTTGGCAGCGGTCATCATCTATATGGTAGGCCGTTTTCTCATCAAGTTAATCAACCGTGTTGTTTTTGGCATGTTAGAGCGTCGGCAAGTGGAAATCAGTGTACAAAGTTTCCTGCGAAGTCTGCTGAACATCCTGTTGACCATTCTCCTTATCATTTCCGTGATAGGTGCTTTAGGTGTCAATACGACTTCCTTTGCCGCTTTGCTTGCATCAGCCGGTGTTGCCATCGGTATGGCACTTTCCGGTCATCTGCAAAACTTTGCCGGAGGACTGGTTGTTCTCGTCTTCAAACCTTATAAAGTTGGCGACTACATAGAAGCCCAAAGCGTAGCGGGTACCGTGCGTGAAATCCAGATATTCCACACCATCCTCGTGACTCCCGACAATAAGGTTGTCTATGTTCCCAACGGCTCCCTGAGCAATTCCTCCATTATCAACTACTCCCGCGAAAGTCTACGACGTGTGCAGTGGGTTATAGGAGTGGAATACGGAGAAAATGTAGACAAAGTGCGTGAGAAACTTATGCAACTCTTTGCAGAAGACCCCCGCATTCTGCAAGACCCCGAAGCCAACAAACCCTTCGTAGGGCTCGAAACCCTAGCCGATAGCAGTGTCAATTTAGCTATCCGTGTTTGGGTTAAGACTGAAGACTATTGGGCAGTTCATTATCAGATGCAACAGCGCATTTATGACCTCTTCAATCGTGAAGGAATCAATATTCCCTTCCCCCAAACGGTTATCCATATTGAGAAATAGGGCCGATAGACTAAAATTCAACGACTAACGTTGGGCAGATTCAAATAAATATCTAATTTTGCACCTCGCAAGAAGTATGCATATTAAGTAATAACAAAATAAATCCAAAGACAAAAAATGATCGTAGTACAAGTAAAGGACGGCGAGAATATCGAACGCGCCCTGAAGAAGTTTAAGAGAAAATTTGAGAAGACTGGTGTAGTTAAGGAACTCCGTGCTCGTCAGCAGTTCGACAAGCCCAGCGTATTGAAGCGTTTGGCAAAGGAGCACGCTGTTTACGTACAGCAGCTTCACCGTGAGGAGGACTAATCCTACACACAATTTTCTTTTCAACGTACTTACATGAAAAGAAAAAGAGAGTGCACTTGTTTATCGAGCGCACTCTCTTTTTTTATTCCCCTATTGCTGTCAGCGTGCAAAGTTTCACTGCACGTCAACGGGCTGTATTTTCAGCAGATAACTCCATCCTCTTGAGTATGAACGTAATCTACTTCCGTCACGCATGGAGTCTTCGAAAAGAATTTGCAAAGTCTGCCGATTATTCCTTTAAAAGTTTGGAAGGTTCGGAAAAAGTTCCGATATTCGCTCCCGAAACCTAACGAGAGAAACGATGAAGGTTATACAAGATTTCTTGAACTATCTCACAGTCGAAAAAGGCTATTCTCAACAGACCATTTCGACCTATCGAGATTCACTGGAATCTTTTCAAATCTTCTTCCGTAGTCTTGACGATCAGTTGACCTGGGAAAGTATTCCCACCGATGTTGTCAGACGTTGGATGGTCACTGAAATGGAAAGGGGAAAAGGTGCCCGGACTGTAGCGAAGGACTTGAGTGCCTTACGTACACTTTATAAATACCTTCTGCGGATGCAGCGCATCGAGAAGGATCCCGTACGTATTCTCAAGAATCCCAAGATTCACGAACCGTTACCTGTATTCCTCAAGCAGTCCGAAGTCGACCGCCTCTTTGACGGAGTCACCTTTCCTGAAAGTTTCGAAGGGTTACGAGATCGCACCATTTTACTCACCTTCTATCACACGGGGGTTCGAGTATCCGAATTAGTAGGCATCAACGTTGCAGACGTTCGTCTCGATGAAGCCGAACTCAAGGTGACAGGTAAGCGAAACAAGCAACGCTTGATACCCTTCGGTTCTGAATTGTTGCAAGCCTTCCGTTACTATCTATCTGAATGCTCCTTATCAGAAGGTCCCCTATTTATCACCTCTGACGGTAACCGACTAACCCGGTACCAAGTAGAAAGTATCGTGAAGAAATACCTTTCGTTAGTAACGACCCAATCGAAAAAGAGTCCGCACGTGTTGCGTCACACCTTTGCGACAGCCATGCTCAATAATGGTGCAGACCTCGAATCCATTAAAGAGTTGTTGGGGCACGAAAGTATCAGTACCACGGAGGTTTATACGCATACTACTTTTGCGGATCTAAAGAAAGAATATAAACTCGCCCATCCTCGGGCCTAAAGAAAAGGAGGTACTATGGAACTCAAGATTCAGTCCATTCATTTCGATGCTACCGAAAAATTGAATGCGTTTATCGAAAAGAAAGCCGCAAAGCTCGAAAAGACCTGTGAGAATATCATCAAAGCTGAGTTCATCCTGAAGGTTGTAAAACCTGAAACTGCGAAGAACAAGGAAACTGCACTTCACATTGCACTTCCCGGTACCGAACTTCATGCAGAGAAGGTGTGTGACACTTTTGAAGAAGGTGTTGACCTCTGTGTTGATTCTTTGCTTCGTCAAATCGAAAAATATAAGGAACGTCAAGCCAAGTAATCTTCGGTTTGAGCGGTTCCACCCGTTAAATGATGGTTATAACTTGGAGTGATTGACCCCAATGTTTTAAACTTTGCAAGTTATAACAATCACCCCCATCGCCTTTTTATGTGCTTGTGAAAGTAGATGTAAGGTGACTGAGTGATTACAAACTATTAATAGGAAGGCCTGGCGCTAGTAGCCGGGCCTTTTTCGATTTTATCCACCCACGAGGTTCCTTGGTCGTTTCGATTAAGGAACTTATCGTATGATACCTTTTGTAGATGCCCGTTATTGAAATCCAATCATTAGATCATCCTGGCGTAGAAGTCTTCTCAACCCTTACCGAAGCACAATTGCGTAATCGTTTAGAGCCAGAGAAGGGACTGTTTATAGCAGAGAGTCCCAAAGTGATTCACGTAGCTTTGGATGCAGGTTACCAACCCCTTTCCCTGCTGTGCGAACGTCGTCACCTCACGAGCGATGCAGCTTCGCTCATCAGCCGTTGCGGCGACATTCCCGTCTATACTGGTTCGCGTGAACTGCTGGCTTCCCTCACAGGTTACACCCTGACCCGCGGCGTGCTCTGTGCCATGCGTCGTCCACAGCCGCCTACGTTAGAATCTGTCTGCGCAGATGCAAAGCGCATTGTCATTATCAATGGCGTAGTCGACACAACCAATATAGGAGCTATCTTTCGTTCCGCCGCAGCTTTGGGCATAGACGGTGTATTATTGACTACCGATTCTTGCGACCCGTTAAACCGTCGGGCCGTTCGTGTGTCTATGGGTTCAGTGTTCCTTCTTCCCTGGATCTGGTTAGACCAACCCCTTTCAGCCCTTCAGCAAATGGGGTTCCGCACTGTGGCCATGGCCTTGACCGATCGTTCCGTTCCCATAGACGACCCTCAGTTGATTCAAGAGCCCCGTCTCGCCATCATCATGGGGACTGAAGGTGATGGTCTGCCCCGTGAAGTCATCACCGAAGCCGATTACGTGGTGCGCATTCCCATGCATCACCAGGTCGACTCCCTCAACGTTGCTGCTGCATCGGCAGTAGCCTTTTGGGAATTGCGCAAGCGATAAGTCCTGGAACTAGTGCTGTGGTAAATCTTCTTTATCAAGTACATTCATCCTTTCAGTTCCTTCTGAACAAACTTAATATATTAATCACTATACAATTTTCTATGAAGTATTTGTTCTTACTTGCATTTATGCTGTGTACCAGTGTATTTGCACAAACTCAGCAGCTTGTGGTAGGAGTTTCGGGTAATGGTTATGTAACGCGCCAACATAACGGAGCTCGCATCACAGACAAAGGACTTGCTCATTGGACTAACCCACATTCTGTAATCAGTGTTTACTTCTATTTGCACCAGCCTACTACTGCCGAATTGTCTCTCTATGCCAAAGGACATTCTGAAATCAAAGTAAACTACGGCAAAAAGAATTTCCGTGTTAAGCTTCAGTCCGATGACTATACGCAAGTACCCGTCGGACGCATCGATGTACGCCAGCCCGGTTATGTCCGCATCGATTTGCAGGGTATCAGCAAGCAAGGTGAGAACTTTGGAGAAATTCAGCAGTTGATTGCAGACCAAGTGACAGGGAAGAGTAACTACGTGAAAGACTTCTCAGACTAGTGGGGTCGTCGCGGTCCTTCCGTTCACATGGCTTATGCGCTGCCCATAGGTGATACCGAGTGGTTCTACAACGAGGTCACCGTGCCCAAGGAAGGTGAAACCATGCATAGTTATTACATGGTGGCAGGTTTCGGCGAAGGCTATTTCGGAATGCAATATAACTCACCGACCGAGCGTCGCGTACTCTTCTCTGTATGGAGTCCGTTTGATACCCAAGACCCCAAGCTTATTCCTGATGATCAGAAGATTAAGCTCTTGCGCAAAGGCAAAGACGTACACATCGGCGAGTTTGGCAACGAAGGTTCCGGTGGCCAAAGCTATTTGAAGTATCCCTGGAAGGCCGGAGAAACCTACAAATTCTTGATGCAAGTCCACCCCGACGGCAAGGGCAACACGACCTATACCGCTTACTTCTATGCTACCGAAGAAAAGGAGTGGCGATTGATTGCCAGCTTCCAGCGTCCTCAGACCAATACTTGGTATACCCATGCCCACAGCTTCCTTGAAAACTTCGTACCCGAGCAGGGCTACCTGTCACGCAAGGTTTACTACGGCAACCAGTGGGCACGCAGCAAAGAAGGTCAGTGGACTCGCATCACGAATGCCACCTTTACCCACGATGCTACGGCCAATGCCCAAGTACGCCTCGATTATCAAGGCGGAGAAACGAAGGATAACCGTTTTTACTTGAAGATGGGTGGTTTCTTTAATGAATCTGTCAAGATGGGAACCAAGTTCCAGTGCAAGCCCACTGGTAAACATCCCGAAATTGATTGGGACGCTTTGAAAAAATTGTAGGCAACTGGATAGTTTTGACTACTGGCTTAATCCCTTCGCTTTGAATCCCGTTCTTCTAAAGATAAAATGCTCGACCCTTGTAGTATACAGGGGCCGAGCATTTTTTGTAAAAGTTGGAAAGTGCGTGAATGGGAAGAGAACACGCAACCTTGCTAGTTCCTTCTGTAGCAGCGTTGTATGAGGAGTTAAGGCCATCTGTACCGCTTTGTTGGAAAGTCAAGTTCCATCGAAGTCATTTGGCAACGCATTCTCGTGTTATTTCATTCTTGCTTTACGGTTTCGCTTTCGGTTCTTCAATCAGCGTGTCCGTACAGTGCTCCAGCAAAATCGGTTTTTGGTTCCAGTGGAAGGGCTTGTAGTCCTTGTTCTTGCGCAAGTAATTCTTGCGGAAAACCAGTCCCTTGACCGATTTGGCGTAGAGTAGGGGAGCGTCAAACGTGTCAAACGAATTGTTTTCGATGACAATCGAGCGGGCATTTCCACCGTGGAAAGCCGCTTGCTGTTGCTCCAGTTGGGGTATCTCCGGATAAATAGAGATGACCGCATTCGTAAACTGGAACATATTTGTCAGCGCATTGATAAACGTGTTGCGTCGGATGACCAAGTCGCGTACCGCACCACTTTCGTACCAGCCGTTACAGTCGCCACAAAGTAGAATTGCTGTACCCGAAGTGTGGTCGAAGAGGTTGTCCTCGCAGATTGTGCGTTTCGGCGAACTGAAGAGCGCACCGCGGGCGCGGTTATTCCGTACGATGTTGCGCTTAAACAGTACTTCTGGCGTCCAAGTCAGGTTCTCGATACCCATAGCCTCTTTGCCGTCAATCGAAGCAGGTAGCGGCTGCGCAAAGCGGATGATAAACTCACGACATCCCTTCACTTCCTTTTGTCCGGCCGGCTCAATCTTCTCAATCACGTTGCGGTGGTTTAAGTCCTCCATCGTTGCCGAACGTACAAAGGTCACTTCGTCGCCTGCGTCTCCCCAGTCAAAGCCGTAGGCCTGACCGTGCTCGTAGCTACAACGGAGCGTTTGGTTGTCGATGCGTTCCTTCACCTTTAAGTAAACGCCGTGAATGTTGATGGCATCGTCCATCATACCCTCGTACAGACCTTCCACCGAGCGAATCATGCCCTTACACTGTGAGAAGTGCGTAGCATCCGCCTGCGTAGTGAAGTAGCGCGGATCGTCCTCGTCGCGCAGGCATACGCCAAAGTCCTTCAGCGTGATGTCTGTACAGCGTTGTGCCAACAGTCCCATGCCTTCCGCGTAGTGCACCTTTACATCGTCGAGCGTCGTTTGGTTGTTATTAGCCAAGAAGATGCCCGGACACGGACGATACCAGGAGCGCAAAGCCACTACCGTACCCGGAACGAGGCGTGCGTCTTTCCAGTTAGGTGCCAAGAGTTGGCGACCACCGAGATCTTTCACTCCCGCCGTATTGACGCCCAAATCGCTCGTATTATATACAATGTGTTTTGTATCGCGCTCAAAAGCGATGCCGCTTGTTTGTAAATTCGTCCAGCCTTCACCGTAGGTTTCAAAGTATCCCTTTTCGTTGATGCGGTATTTCACCCACGGAGCCACTTCAAAGGTGATTCCCTCCGTACCTTGGTTCTTAACCACCTGTACTTGCGCAATTTGTGGATTTTCGAAGTCAATACTCAAATCCTTGAGTGTGCAATTCGTCGATTGCTTGATAACCAGCGGAATCATTCGTCCGTGGTAGATAAAGTTAGCATCGTTTCCCTCCACCACGAGGTTGTTCCATCCGTCCAGCATGAAGCCCACCCGTTTCGGTTGGTTTTGGTCGTGGTTAGAAATGTATAGTTCGTAAGCAGGCGCATCGCTGGCGTGAAAGTCGTATCGTCCGTTTTCAAATTTCAGTACCACGCGGTCACCTTCCGCCACCTTTTGGCGAATCTCTTCTAAGGCTTTGTGGAGTTTGCTGGTGAGCAACGAATCTGTAGGTTGGTTGGGGCGAATGCCAAAATCCGCCATGCGAAATTCCAGCTTGCGTGCGTCCACTTGGTAGGGAACGAGAAGCATAGCCAGGGAGCAGAGTACTTTGGTTGAGAAAGTCATTGTAATAGATAGGTGTTTATTCAGAGTTTGTATTTCGTTGGGTCGTTCATCGCCAACCCAACTTTCGTTTACAAAGATAAGCCAAAGCCGAAAGACAAGGGCGGCTTGCCGTTGATTTTCTCCCATTTGGGCAGGTGGCAGCGATTACCTGTTTCGACATGTCACCATTTTTCCTCGTACTGCCTATGCGAAACTCTGAAGCATACGCTTGGAGTATATAGGGGAAATGTAGTTCGTAGACCAAGATTTTACATCGGTTGGGGACATCTGTAAAATGCCTGAGAGAATTTTTGTGGTAAGGGAAATTGCACCGTTTCCCCTCCCCATTCGCACAAAACTTTTCCTTCGTTTTTCCGTTTCAGACGCCCCGCTGATGTTTGTGGTCACCTTGCATCGTCACATAGTGCATTTTTCTTCATTTTTTTTCGAACTGTGCGGCCGCGTTGAAATCCTTGATTTTAAGGATTTTACAAACGAAAGTTGGTGCTGCGTAGAAGAAAAATGACAAAATCGTACGAAAAAAAGTCCTTGAACATTTGGTGGGAATGCAGGAAACCCCTACCTTTGCACTCGCAAAACAGGAAGTGAGTTTCCTGGTTCATCCAAGGTGCGTTAGTTCAGTTGGTTAGAATACATGCCTGTCACGCATGGGGTCACGGGTTCGAGTCCCGTACGCACCGCCAACTTTCAGAAAGGTTTCGAACAAATCGTTCGAAACCTTTCTTCGTTTTATATCTTATATTCTCGGTGCGCGGAACAGGAGAGTAGTTGTTCGGAACTTTTACGATTGGCTAGCCTAAGCCCAATTTATTTCAGCAAACGAGCAGCCTGATGTTGCGTTGTCCCTTCGGTCGTGTGAAATCTGTTTCTTTTTTCTTGCGTAATCCCCATGGTGCGCCGCATGGTAGAGATGCGCAAGTAGAATTGTGCGTTGCATCTCGACAAATTATTCAGAACACAGGAGCGAAAAGTAACGTATTCAATCATTCGATACTCAGATGCGGTTAATAAATACGTTTTGCATTTTTAGATGGCATTCCCTTTCGTCAGAGAAGCGTGTCGGATGGTTGCGTATATTATTTTCGGAGTAGTTTTTTATATTCCTACGCAGGCGATGCTTTTTGCTCGGTGAAGCAAAAAGATATCAACTGATCATCGCGCCTATCACGACCGGTTGCATCAATTTGAAGAAGCCCTCGCTGCAGAGTCTCGCTTGTTGGGTCAGCCGCGTGGCAGTGAATACAGTATTCAACTTCATGAGGCAGACGAAACCCGTTGTTGCTTGTATCAGAGTTTTAAGCACTTTGTAATGGGCTATGCCAGTTTGCCAGCCTTAGATGAATACCAACCCGCTACGCAAATAAAGAATCTCATTCAGCAATGTAAACTTAATCTTAAGGCTACGTTTCGTCAGAAATCCGGTGTGTTTACCGCGCTACTGCACGCATTGCAAAGCGAGGAAAATCTTAGAGCAATTGAATCGTTGGGCTTGACCAAAATACTGAATCAGATGGTTGAGCAAAATCGGCGAGTGGGTGAGTTGTACGTGGCTCGTAGTCAGGATATGGGCGCTCGTGTTCCAGCCGCTTTGAGCAAGGCGCGTGCGCGTACTGATTGTGCTTGTGTCCGCATGCTGCAATTTGTGCAGTCTATGTGCGTCTTTTTGGAAGATTCAAAGTTGGCAGAAATCATTGCGGTTTGCAACGTCGAAATACGTGAAGCGGTAACCGAGAGCCGGAGTCGAAAGAAAGCCCCGAAGGTCGTAGAGAACCACAAAGCACAGCCATGCCGGGCGCAGCAACAGGGTGAGGCCGCTGTTTCGCTCGTGAGGGAAGTGCAGCGTAGGGTAGGGGAGGAGTCTTCTTCGGTTGCCATTCATACCGCTTCAAGTGAAACAGGGTTAGCTCTACCAAAGAGTGCCTTGAACTTACCGGTATTGTTCCTCTCTGACAAAGCACTGACTTTGATGCGTACGCAAGGTGCATTGTCTTTCACTGTGAATGAACCTGCCTCGCAGACCGCAATGAGTAAAGGGGATAAACAGCGATCGGTGCGTTTTACGCCTGATGTTACCTGATAGGTTGCAGATGCTTGATGGTTATACAGTGTTGTTCTCAAGCATCAATCTGTGTGGGTAGATTGTTTTCCTTGTGTGCTCCTTGAGTGCTTTCCTTTTATCGTTTGTCCGTGTACCTTTGTTCCAGTGCAACTACTGGCACGCGGATTTTCGCATCCATTCGCTGGTAGTCTGTATGTATTTTCGGCTGCAGAGGCTAGAGAACATCTTTTACTTGCTTGCGCAGAAGTGTAGAAGACTAGCACAACGGGAGCGTGGCGCATGGTCAAGGGGGGGTAAACGCGCTGTCATCGGTGATTAACGTGGAAAAATGAACACACTTTTGAGCTTCCTTCTCTATATAGAGATGTGTAAACCCCTCTGCACTTTACTTTTCTGCGCTTGATTGAAAAAATATGGGGATTTATTTGGTGCGAAAGAAATAATGCCTACCTTTGCACCCGTTTCGAGGAAACATCTGCTAAACTTCTTAGCGGTAAGGCTTTGAAATACGGGCAAATACCAGAGTGGCCAAATGGGGCAGACTGTAAATCTGCTGGCTTACGCCTTCGGTGGTTCGAATCCATCTTTGCCCACACCTTAAATTAAGGGAATTGCGGAAGTAGCTCAGTTGATAGAGCACTAGCCTTCCAAGCTGGGGGTCGCGGGTTTGAGCCCCGTCTTCCGCTCTCTATTTAAGTTGCTGTTATAGCTCAGCGGTAGAGCACTTCCTTGGTAAGGAAGAGGTCGCGAGTTCAAGTCTCGCTAACAGCTCTCTTTTTTTCAAGAAGATTGAAAGACTGAAATTCATTCAAACAAATAAATAAATAGCTATGGCTAAAGAGAAATTTGAACGTACCAAACCGCATGTTAACATCGGTACTATTGGTCACGTCGATCACGGTAAGACTACCTTGACCGCTGCTATCTCTAAGGTTTTGAACGAGAAGCTCGGTACTGGCGAAAACGTTAAGTCTTTCGACCAGATTGATAACGCTCCCGAAGAGAAGGAACGTGGTATCACGATTAACACTTCTCACATCGAGTATGAAACTGAAAAGCGTCACTATGCTCACGTAGACTGCCCGGGTCACGCCGACTACGTTAAGAACATGGTTACTGGTGCTGCTCAGATGGACGGTGCAATCATCGTAGTTGCTGCAACTGACGGTCCTATGCCTCAGACTCGTGAGCATATCCTTCTCGCTCGTCAGGTAAACGTTCCCCGCCTCGTAGTGTTCTTGAATAAGTGCGATATGGTTGAGGACGAAGAAATGCTCGAGCTCGTGGAAATGGAAATGCGCGAACTTCTCGAAAGCTATGACTTCGAAGAAGATACTCCTATCGTTCGCGGTTCTGCTCTTGGTGCACTCAACGGTGTTGCTAAGTGGGAAGACTCTGTATTGGAGCTCATGAACAACGTGGATAACTGGATCCAGGAGCCTCCTCGTGCTACCGACAAACCTTTCTTGATGCCTGTTGAGGATGTATTCTCAATCACGGGTCGTGGTACGGTTGCTACAGGTCGTGTAGAAACTGGTATCGTTAAGGTTGGTGACGAAGTTCAGATCCTTGGTCTCGGTGAAGATAAGAAGTCTGTTGTTACTGGTGTGGAAATGTTCCGCAAGCTCCTCGATGAGGGTGAAGCTGGTGATAACGTAGGTCTTCTCCTCCGTGGTATCGACAAGCAGGAAATCAAGCGTGGTATGGTTATCACTCACCCGGGTGTAATCAAGCCTCACAAGAAGTTCAAGGCTGCGATCTACGTATTGAAGAAGGAAGAAGGTGGTCGTCACACTCCGTTCGGTAACAAGTATCGTCCTCAGTTCTATCTCCGTACGATGGACTGCACAGGTGAAATCCACCTCCCCGAAGGAACTGAAATGGTAATGCCCGGTGACAACGTTGAGATCGAGGTAGAACTCATCTACGCTGTTGCTTTGAATGAAGGTCTCCGCTTTGCTATCCGTGAAGGTGGTCGTACCGTAGGTTCTGGTCAGATTACCGAAATTCTCGACTAATCTCCAGTAGATAATCGAAATATATAGGTTCCTATCCTTTATAGGGTAGGGCCTATCTTACGGGAATAGCTCAGTTGGTAGAGCACTGGTCTCCAAAACCAGGTGTCGGGAGTTCGAGCCTCTCTTCCCGTGCTAAAAGTACGAATATGTTCAAGAAAATTATTGCATCTTGCAAAGATTCATACGACGAATTATCTCATAAGACCACTTGGCCTACACGTCAGGAGTTGACTCATAGCGCGATTGTTGTGCTCACAGCTTCCATCGTCATAGCACTCGTGGTATTCCTTATGGATACGGCGTTCGAGTCAATCATGCAATTAATCTATCCTCAAGTTTAGTCGGTTATGGCAGCAGAAATGGCATGGTACGTTTTGCGTGCTGTAAGCGGTAAAGAAAATAAGGTAAAGGAGTACATAGACGCTGAAATTAAGAATGGCCGCCTCGGCGGTCATGTTTCGCAGGTACTCATTCCAACCGAGAAGGTGAAGCAAGTTCGTGGCAACAAACAAGTTGTCAAAGAACATCTCTATCTTCCCGGCTATGTTCTTGTAGAGGCACGATTAGTTGGTGAGACCATTCATGAGTTACGCAGCACGCCTAACGTGCTGGGTTTTTTGGGTGGTATGGATAACCCTACTCCCCTTCGTGAGAGTGAGATCAACCGTATCCTCGGAAAGGTTGATGAACTGGAGGATGCACCCCAGGAAATCGATATTCCGTATGTGGTAGGAGAAAGTGTAAAAGTGGTGGACGGACCGTTCAGTGGCTTTTCGGGAACCATCGAAAAGTTGGATAACGAAAAGAAGAAAGTTACCGTCATCGTTAAGGTGTTCGGCCGCAACACGGGTCTCGACCTCGGTTTTATGCAGATTGAAAAGGAATAAGCGTATATGTTACGTGCGCGAGTTCTATCGTCTATTTTTAAATTCTAATAATAACAATGGCTAAAGAAGTTGCTGGATTAATCAAATTACAGATTAAGGGCGGCGCTGCAAATCCATCACCTCCCGTAGGTCCCGCGTTGGGTTCTAAGGGTATCAACATCATGGATTTCTGCAAGCAGTTCAACGCCAGAACGCAGGACAAGGCTGGTAAGGTATTGCCGGTTGTCATTACTTATTATAATGACAAGTCTTTCTCTTTCGTAGTTAAGACTCCTCCTGTAGCAATTCAATTGCTGGAAGCAGCCAAAAAGAAGAGCGGTTCTGCCGCGCCTAACCGTAACAAGATCGCTGAGATTACTTGGGATCAGGTTAAGGCAATTGCAGAAGACAAGATGCCCGACTTGAATTGCTTCACAGTAGAAAGTGCAATGCGTTTGGTGGCAGGTACTGCCCGCAGTATGGGTATCACGGTAAAGGGTGACTTCCCTGGTGAATAATTAAACTTCAATTTGAACAATGAGTAAACTGACAAAAAATCAGAAGTTAGTCGCTGAAAAGATTGAAGCAGGGAAGGCTTATTCTTTGAAGGAAGCTGCAGCTTTGGTAAAGGAAATCACTACTACCAAGTTTGACGCTTCTGTAGATATCGATGTACGTTTGGGCGTAGACCCCCGTAAGGCAAACCAGATGGTTCGTGGCGTAGTTTCACTTCCCAACGGAACTGGTAAGCAAGTACGTGTGCTCTGCCTCTGTACTCCCGATGCCGAAGCTGCTGCAAAAGAAGCAGGCGCTGACTATGTAGGTCTCGATGAATATATTGAGAAAATCAAAGGTGGTTGGACGGATATTGATGTAATCATCACGATGCCCGCCATCATGGGTAAGATTGGTGCCCTCGGTCGTGTACTCGGTCCCCGTGGATTGATGCCGAACCCCAAGAGTGGTACTGTAACTATGGATGTTGCCAAGGCTGTCCGCGAGGTAAAGCAGGGTAAGATCGACTTTAAGGTTGACAAGACGGGTATCGTTCACACGTCAATCGGTAAGGTATCTTTCACTCCCGAGCAGATTTATGGTAATGCGAAGGAATTTATCGCTACCATTATCAAGCTCAAGCCTACGGCTGCTAAGGGTACGTATATCAAGAGTATTTATCTTTCCTCTACCATGAGCAAGGGTATCAAGATTGATCCTAAGTCTGTAGAAGAAATCTAAAACTGAATTGAATCATGAAGAAGGAAGATAAAGCTATCATCATCGAGCAACTCGGTGAAAAACTCAAAGAATACGCACACTTCTATCTCGTTGACGTTACGGGTATGAACGCACAGGCTACTTCTGACCTGCGCCGTAAGTGCTTCGCTAGCGAAATCAAGATGGTCGTAGTTAAGAATACGCTTTTGCACAAGGCTTTCGAAGCAGCTGAGATTGATTACTCTCCCCTCTACGATTGCCTCAAGGGTACGACTGCTGTATTCTTCTGCCAGACTGCCAACGCTCCTGCTAAGTTGATTAAGGAGACGACCAAGGACGGTATCCCCGGCTTGAAGGCTGCTTATGCAGAAGAAGGTTTCTATGTTGGAGCCGATCAGCTCGAAACCCTCTGCGCTATCAAGAGCAAGAACGAGGTTATTGCCGAAGTTGTTGCCTTGCTCCAATCACCTGCCAAGAACGTTATTTCTGCCCTCCAAGGTGCAGGCCAAACGATTCACGGTGTGCTTAAGACCCTGGGTGAACGCCCCGAATAAAAATCGGTTGGTCAGCCGAATTTCTCAAATAAATTCTGATTACAAACAAAACAAATACATTTAAGAAAATGGCAGATATCAAAGCTATCGCTGAAGAATTGGTTAATTTGACAGTGAAGGAAGTAAACGAGTTGGCAACGATCCTCAAGGAGGAATATGGTATTGAACCCGCTGCTGCTGCTGTAGCTGTTGCTGCAGGCCCCGTTGCAGGTGGCGCTGCTGCTGCTGAAGAGAAGACTTCATTCGACGTAGTTCTCAAGAGCGCAGGTGCTGCTAAGCTTCAGGTAGTTAAGGCTGTTAAGGAACACTGCGGCCTCGGTTTGAAGGAAGCTAAGGACATCGTTGACGGTGCTCCCAGCAAGGTTAAGGAAGGCGTTGCTAAGGAAGAAGCTGAAGCACTCAAGAAGGCTCTCGAAGAGGCTGGTGCTGAAGTAGAACTCGCATAATAAGCTAACCCCTTTCAAGGGATATGGTTATGAATCCTCTGGTAGAGGGTTCATAACCTTTTTGCGTCTATATGTTTCGAGCGTACAGACTTCCCTCTGTCTGTACCTGTTTGCTTGATTTATAGCGCTTTTCTTTTGAGATAGCCGGTTGATAGTTGACACCGTGTTTTATCTCTTATCGTTTATCTCCAATTATTCAACGAATGTCTTCCAGAGTAATCAATCAACGTGTAAACTTTGCGTCCGTCAAGAATCCGATGCCTTATCCTGATTTCTTGGACGTACAGTTAAAGTCTTTCAAAGATTTTCTGCAGCTCGATACTCCCAGTGAATTGCGTAAGAATGATGGCCTGTACAAAGTTTTTGCGGAGAATTTCCCTATCGCTGATACTCGCAACAACTTTGTATTGGAGTTCATTGACTACTATATCGATGAACCTCGTTACTCAATTCAGGAGTGTCTGGAGCGCGGACTTACTTACTGTGTGCCTCTCAAGGCTAAACTCAAACTTTATTGTACTGACCCTGATCACGAGGACTTTGATACCGTCGTTCAGGATGTGTTCTTGGGTTCTATCCCTTACATGTCTGACAACGGTACGTTTATCATCAACGGCGCTGAGCGTGTAGTTGTTTCACAGCTCCACCGTTCGCCCGGTGTGTTCTTCGGTTCAAGCGTTCACGCAAACGGTACGCAACTTTATTCTGCAAGAATCATTCCGTTCAAGGGTTCTTGGATTGAATTTGCTACGGACATCAATAACGTGATGTATGCGTATATTGACCGTAAGAAGAAGTTGCCCGTAACGACGTTGCTCCGTGCCATCGGTTATGAAACCGATAAGGATATCCTTCAGATCTTCAACCTTGCTGAGGAAATCAAGGTTAACAAGTCGAACCTCAAGAAGGTAATTGGTCGCAAGTTGGCTGCCCGTGTGCTCAAGAGCTGGGTAGAAGACTTCGTCGATGAGGATACCGGTGAAGTAGTATCTATCGAGCGTAACCAGGTGGTGATGGATCGTGAGACCATCATAGAAGCTGAGGACATCGAAGATATCATCGATTCAGGTGCACAAAGCATCCTCGTTCACCACGAAGAGGCTTCTTCTTCAGACTACTCGATCATCTTTAACACGTTGCAGAAGGACCCCTCTAACTCAGAGAAGGAGGCAGTGCTCTTTATCTATCGTCAGTTGCGTAATGCTGACCCTGCTGATGATGCTTCTGCACGCGAAGTTATCAACAACCTTTTCTTCTCAGAAAAGCGTTATGATTTGGGCGAAGTAGGTCGTTACCGTATCAACAAGAAGCTCAACTTGAGTACCGAGATGGATGTACGCGTGTTGACGCGCGAGGACATCATTGAGATTATCAAGTACTTGGTTGAGTTGATCAACTCAAAGGCTACAGTCGATGATATCGACCACTTGAGTAATCGTCGTGTGCGTACGGTAGGCGAACAGCTTTCTAACCAGTTTGCCATCGGTTTGGCGCGTATGAGCCGTACCATCCGTGAGCGCATGAACGTGCGTGACAATGAAGTCTTCACGCCGACCGACTTGATTAACGCGAAGACCATTTCAAGCGTCATCAACTCGTTCTTCGGTACGAACGCTTTGTCACAGTTCATGGACCAGACGAACCCCTTGGCAGAGGTTACGCATAAGCGTCGTCTCTCTGCTCTTGGTCCTGGCGGTCTCTCTCGTGAGCGTGCCGGTTTCGAGGTGCGAGACGTACACTATACGCACTACGGTCGTCTTTGTCCGATTGAGTCTCCGGAAGGTCCGAACATTGGTTTGATTTCTTCTCTCTGTGTTTATGCCAAGATTGACGAACTCGGATTCATCGAGACGCCGTATCGTAAGGTTGAAAACTCAGTTGTAGACCTTGATAATGACCATGTTGTTTACCTTTCAGCAGAAGAAGAGGAAGAGAAGATTATCGGCCAGGGTAACGCTCCGTTGAATGACGACGGTACCTTCATCCGTGACAAAGTAAAGTGTCGTCAGGATGCCGACTATCCCGTTGTTTCTCCCTCGGAAGTTGAATTGATGGACGTGGCTCCGCAGCAGATTGCCTCTATCGCAGCTTCGTTGATTCCGTTCTTGGAACACGACGACGCCCACCGTGCATTGATGGGATCGAACATGATGCGCCAGGCAGTTCCTTTGATTCGCAGTGAAGCGCCTATCGTAGGTACGGGTATCGAAAAGCAGGTTTGCGAAGATTCTCGTACGATGATTACCGCTGAAGGCGAAGGTGAGATTGAGTACGTTGATGCAACGACGATTCGCATTGCTTATGACCGTACGGAAGAAGAGGATTTCATCAGCTTCGATTCGAACGTAAAAGAATACATCATTCCTAAGTTCCGCCGTACCAACCAGAATATGACCATTGACCTCCGTCCGATTTGCGAAAAGGGACAGCGTGTCAAGAAGGGTGATATCCTGACTGAAGGTTACGCAACGGAGAATGGTGAGTTGGCACTCGGTCGTAACTTGCTCGTGGCATACATGCCTTGGAAGGGTTACAACTATGAGGATGCTATCGTACTTAACGAGCGTATGGTTCGTGAGGACGTCTTGACTTCTGTTCACGTTGATGAGTTCTCTCTCGAAGTGCGTGAAACGAAGCGCGGTATGGAAGAGTTCACCAACGACATTCCCAATGTCAGTGAGGACGCAACCAAGGACCTCGACGCAAACGGTATTGTACGTATCGGTGCGCGCATTGCTCCGGGTGACATCATGATCGGTAAGATTACGCCGAAGGGTGAGAGTGACCCGACGCCGGAAGAGAAGTTGCTTCGTGCAATCTTCGGTGATAAGGCTGGCGACGTGAAGGATGCTTCCTTGAAGGCCAATCCCTCGCTCTCGGGTGTGGTTATCAACAAGCGCCTCTTTGCCCGCGTACAGAAGACGCGTAGCTCGAAGGCTGCCGATAAGGTCACGCTCCAGAAGCTTGATGACGACTTCAGCAAGCAGGTTGCTGACTTGAAGGGTGTATTGCTCGACAAACTCATGGCCCTGATTAGCGACAAGGAGTCAATGGGTATCAAGGATAACGTAGGTTCTGAACTGATTGCCGCTGGTTCGAAGTTCTCTCGCAACCTCCTCGATACGCTCGATTTTGCTTCGGTTGAATTGCGTGGCTGGACAGACGATGAACATACGAACACCTTGGTTCGTAAGTTGGTCATCAACTACTTGAAGAAGTTCAATCAGCTCGATGCACAATTGAAGCGTAAGAAGTTTGCCCTCACCATCGGTGATGACCTTCCTTCTGGTATCATCCAGCAGGCTAAGGTTTACGTAGCTAAGAAGCGTAAGATTGGTGTCGGCGATAAGATGGCAGGTCGTCACGGTAACAAGGGTATTGTTTCGAAGATTGTTCGTCAGGAAGATATGCCGTTCCTCGAAGACGGTACGCCGGTTGATATCGTGCTGAACCCGCTGGGTGTGCCTTCACGTATGAACTTGGGCCAGATCTTTGAAGCCGTTCTCGGTGCAGCTGGCCGTAAGCTTGGTGTGAAGTTTGCCACGCCGATTTTCGATGGTGCTAAGTTGGAAGACTTGTGCGAGTGGACCGACAAGGCAGGTCTTCCCCGTTACTGTTCTACCCAGTTGTACGATGGTGGTACGGGTGAAGCATTTGACCAGAAGGCAACGGTGGGTGTGACCTACATGTTGAAGTTGGGTCACATGGTCGAAGACAAGATGCACGCTCGTTCCATCGGTCCGTACTCACTGATTACGCAACAGCCGCTTGGTGGTAAGGCACAGTTTGGTGGTCAGCGTTTTGGTGAGATGGAGGTCTGGGCTATCGAGGCATTCGGTGCTTCACATGTACTCCAGGAAATCCTCACCATTAAGTCTGATGACGTGACGGGTCGTGCGAAGGCATATGAAGCGATTGTCAAGGGTGATCCCATGCCTACGCCAGGTATTCCCGAATCGCTCAACGTATTGCTCCACGAACTCCGTGGCTTGGGCTTGAGCGTAACGCTCGATTAAGACTGAATCGGAGTCGGACGTTTACAAGCGTCTCCTTGCGCATTTTTCTATTGCATCGGGATGCTTGTAAACTCCGGACTTCAGATTCAAATGACTCCCCACATCTTCAATCCTTATAACAATGGCATTTAAAAGAGATAATAAGATAAAGAGTAACTTTACGAAGATCACCATTGGTCTGGCTTCTCCCGAAGAGATCATGGCGAATTCGTACGGTGAGGTGTTGAAGCCCGAAACCATCAACTACCGCACCTATAAGCCCGAGCGTGACGGCTTGTTCTGCGAACGCATTTTTGGTCCGACGAAGGACTACGAATGCCATTGCGGTAAATACAAGCGCATCCGTTATAAAGGAATTGTCTGCGACCGTTGCGGTGTAGAAGTTACTGAAAAGAAGGTACGTCGTGAGCGTGCCGGTCACATCCAGTTGGTTGTGCCCGTAGCACATATCTGGTATTTCCGTTCGCTCCCCAATAAGATGGGTTATCTGCTCGGAATTCCTACCAAGAAGCTCGACACGATTATCTATTACGAGCGTTATGTTGTCATTCAGCCGGGTGTGTTGGCTGACGAGGTCGCTCAAAACGACCTGTTGACTGAGGACGAATACCTCGATTTGCTCAAGAAGCTTCCGAAGGACAACCAATATCTGGAGGATAGCGACCCCAATAAGTTTATTGCCAAGATGGGTGCCGAGGCTATCTATGACCTCTTGACCCGTATCGACTTGGACAGCCTTTCTTACGAATTGCGTGACCGTGCCAACTCTGACACGTCTATGCAGCGTAAGAACGAAGCCCTCAAGCGCTTGCAGGTTGTAGAGTCTTTCCGTGCAAGCCGTGAGCGCAATAAACCCGAGTGGATGATTATGAAGGTGATCCCTGTGACTCCTCCTGATTTGCGTCCGCTCGTTCCCCTCGATGGTGGCCGTTTCGCTACTTCCGACTTGAACGACCTTTACCGTCGTGTTCTTATCCGTAACAACCGTCTGAAGCGTTTGCTCGAAATCAAGGCTCCTGAAGTGATTCTCCGTAACGAGAAGCGTATGCTTCAGGAAGCTGTCGATAGCCTCTTTGACAACTCACGTAAGAGTTCAGCTGTCAAGAGCGACAGCAACCGCCCCTTGAAGTCACTCTCAGACTCATTGAAGGGTAAGCAGGGCCGTTTCCGTCAGAACCTTCTCGGTAAGCGTGTGGACTATTCAGCCCGTTCGGTTATCGTCGTTGGTCCGGAACTCAAGATGGGCGAATGCGGTTTGCCGAAATTGATGGCTGCTGAGCTCTATAAGCCGTTTATCATTCGTAAGCTCATTGAGCGCGGTATCGTGAAGACGGTGAAGAGTGCGAAGAAGATTGTTGACCGTCGTGAACCGATTATTTGGGATATCCTTGAACACGTGATGATGGGTCACCCTGTGCTCCTCAACCGTGCACCGACCCTTCACCGTCTCGGTATCCAGGCCTTCCAGCCTAAGATGATCGAAGGTAAGGCTATTCAGCTTCACCCGTTGGCATGTACGGCCTTCAACGCCGACTTCGACGGTGACCAGATGGCCGTTCACCTTCCCTTGGGCAACGAAGCAGTGCTCGAAGCGCAGATGTTGATGCTTCAGAGCCACAACATCTTGAATCCCGCCAACGGTGCACCTATCACCGTGCCTTCACAGGATATGGTGCTTGGTTTGTACTACATCACGAAGCTCCGTCCCGGTGCCAAGGGAACAGGCTTGACCTTCTACGGTCCCGAGGAAGCGTTGATTGCATTCAACGAAAAGCGTGTCGATGTGCATGCTCCCGTTAATGTGATGGTAGACGATGTTGACGAACACGGCAATAAGATTAAGCACATTGTTGAAACCTCTGTAGGTCGTGTGATTGTTAATGAAATCATCCCCTACGAGTGCGGTTACGTTAATAAGATCATTTCTAAGAAGTCACTGCGTGATGTCATTACGCTCGTTATCAAGACGGTGGGTATGGCACGCGCTTGCGAGTTCCTCGATGGTATCAAGAACCTCGGTTACCGCAAGGCTTACGAAGGTGGTCTGTCGTTTAACTTGGATGATATTATTATCCCCACAGAGAAGGTGGACATCGTGAAGCGTGGTCACGAAGAAGTGGAGCAAATCACGATGAACTACAACATGGGTTTCATCACCGACAACGAACGTTACAACCAGGTAATTGATACGTGGACTCACGTCAACACTGACCTCAAGAAGACGTTGATGAAGCAGATGACCGAAGCCGACCAGGGTTTCAATGCAGTGTTCATGATGCTCGACTCAGGTGCCCGTGGTTCTGCCGATCAGATTGCTCAGTTGGCCGGTATGCGTGGTTTGATGGCTAAGCCTCAGAAGGCAGGTGCCGAAGGTGCGCAGATTATCGAAAACCCGATTCTTTCAAACTTTAAGGAAGGTATGTCTGTGTTGGAGTACTTTATCTCTACTCACGGTGCCCGTAAGGGTTTGGCCGATACCGCCTTGAAGACAGCCGACGCCGGTTACCTGACTCGTCGTTTGGTAGACGTATCTCATGACGTAATCATTACTGAGGAAGACTGTGGTACACTCCGTGGTTTGGTATGTACGGCATTGAAGGATGGTGACGAAATTATCTCTTCTTTGAGCGAACGTATTCTTGGTCGTGTTTCTGTACATGATATTATCCACCCGACAACGGGTAAGCTCATTGTAGCTGCAGGTGAGGAAATCACCGAACCGATTGCAGCTGAAATCGAAGCTTCCCCCATTGAAAGTGTGGAAATCCGTTCAGTTCTCACTTGTGAGAGCAAGCACGGTGTCTGCATGAAGTGTTACGGTCGTAACCTTGCTACCAGCCGCATGGTACAGAAGGGTGAAGCAGTCGGTGTGATTGCTGCCCAGTCTATCGGTGAGCCGGGTACGCAGCTGACACTCCGTACGTTCCACGCCGGTGGTATCGCCTCGAATGCTGCAGCCAATGCAACCATCAAGGCGAAAACGGATTGCCGCGTAGAGTTCGAAGAACTTCGTACGGTTGATATCACCACTGAAGATGGTAAGGCTGCCATGGTCGTAGTGGGTCGTTTGGCTGAAGCGCGTTTTATTGATGTAAATACGGGCATCATCCTTTCAACTCAGAACGTACCTTACGGTTCACAACTCTTCATCAATGATGGTGACGAAGTAACGAAGGATACCATTATCGCTAAGTGGGACCCCTTCAACGCTGTCATCGTGACCGAAAATGCAGGTACCATCCAGTTTGAAAACGTAACCGAGGGTATTAGCTATCGTGTCGAAGAAGACGAAGCTACGGGTCTTCGCGAACGCATCGTGATTGAGTCGAAAGACAAGAGCCACGTGCCTACTGCCCACATCCTCGGCGACGACGGCGAAATTCTCCGTACGTATAGCTTCCCCATCAATGGTCACATTGTGGTTGAAGACGGTCAGAAGCTCAATGCCGGTGATGTCTTGATTAAGATTCCTCGCGTAGTGGGTAAGGCTGGTGATATTACCGGTGGTCTTCCCCGTGTTACTGAATTGTTCGAAGCGCGTAACCCGAGCAACCCTGCGGTGGTGAGCGAAATCGACGGTGAAGTGAAGATGGGTAACGTTAAACGTGGCCACCGTGAAATCATTGTAACCTCCAAGTTGGGCGAAGAGAAGAAGTACCTCGTGTCTCTCTCGAAGCAGATTCTTGTACAGGAAAACGACTATGTACGTGCCGGTACGCCTCTTTCTGATGGTTCAATCACTCCGGGCGACATTCTTGCTATCAAGGGTCCCACCGCCGTTCAGGAATATATCGTGAACGAGGTGCAGGATGTGTACCGTCTGCAGGGTGTAAAGATTAACGATAAGCACTTTGAAGTAATCGTTCGTCAGATGATGCGTAAGGTACAGATCAACGATCCAGGTGATACGCGTTTCCTCGAGCAGCAGATTGTTGACAAACTCGACTTTGCTGAAGAGAACGATCGTATCTGGGGTAAGAAGGTTGTCATTGATGCAGGTGACAGCGAAGTCATGAAGAAGGGTATGATTGTGACGGCGCGTAAGCTCCGTGATGAGAATTCTCAACTCAAGCGTCGTGACCTCAAGCTCGTGAAGGTACGCGATGCCATGGCTGCTACTTCTACTCAGATTCTCCAGGGTATTACCCGTGCCGCCTTGCAGACGAAGAGCTTCATGTCGGCCGCATCCTTCCAGGAAACGACTAAGGTGCTCAACGAAGCTGCAATCAGCGGTAAGGTTGACTACCTGGAGGGTATGAAGGAGAACGTAATCTGTGGTCACCTCATCCCCGCAGGTACGGGTCTTCGCGAATTCAACCGCATCGTTGTGGCTGACCGTGAAGAGTATGAGAAGGCACAGCAGAACCGTGATCTCAACTAATTGGTAAATAGGCTTTTCGTGTAGTCACGATGCTACACGGCAAGTTCACTTTATAAAGAAGGCCTCCCGCCTTACCGTTATGTGGTAAGTGCGGGAGGCCTTGTCGTATTCCTATTATGCGTGTTTGCCTGATGGATGATTGGGTGGTAAAGGGGGAAAGGCTAACCTTCCCCCTTACTTCTCCATTATTTCCCACTATTTCCCACTATTTCCCACTATTTATTATTGTACATCCCCATTGACCATTACATTCGCTCAGCCATTTTGAGCGACTAATAATCATTCAAGAAATTCTTCGGATCAACTCCATACTCATTCTCCAACCTTTTGCAGTGCTGGCTAAAGACCCCCGCCGAACGTTCCAGTATATCCGTTATCTGCTTCGTCTTTAGTCCAGTTTTGGCCAGGTAGAGCATACGTTGGTCAAACGGGGATATGCCGGGGTAGAGTTGATGCATGGTAGCAAGGAAACGGGGAAATTCCTTGTCAACCGCTTTAAACAGGTTGCGCCAAGAGCTTTCGTCCTTAACGGGTATTCCCGAACCATCAGGGGCAATAAAGTCCGCAAGCACCTCCGCTACGCTCAGTGCGATAGTCTTATGTTGCTCTAATTGAGTTTCCAACGATTTGAGTTGCAGGTCTTTATCCTGTTGCTCGTTTTCCAACTGCTTGATGACACCGTCCTTTTCGCCTAAACTTATATGTTGTCCTTGTATCGTGCGAAGCTGTTCGGCAATTGTGCGGTTTCGTTTGTGTATGCGCCGGTTGTACACCATGGCACCGCTGAACAGGAAGAGTAAAGCGACAACCAGAATGAGCAGGATATACAGGTTGCGCTGCTGGATTCCATGAAGCAGGCTTTGTTCTCTCAGAGAGTCCTTGTAGTACTGGAATGCATGGTTGACCTGACGTGCTTGTTCATACATTTGCATGATTTCTACCGAGTCCGCATAGCATATCGTTTCGTACGCATACTGACTGGCTTTTGACGTATCAGCAACAGGAAGCATTGGTGCAAGTAAAGGAAAAGAAAATCTCTGAACTTCGAAAGTCACTGACTATCTACGAAGCACATTTCAACGTAGCCGAATGGTCTCAAAAGTCACCACTCACTAGCCACACCTTCATCGCCATGCTTCATCAGCTGGCTCAGGAAGGACGAGCTGTCAACACGCAGGATATCAATGACCTCACACAGGTCGTCAAAGACTGTTTGCCCGACTTTTATACCAAGATCGAAGCCTTCGCTGACCGTCTGACTTCACAAGAATTGTTTGTCCTCTTCCTGACCAGACTGGACTTTTCCCCCTTCGAAATAACCAATCTTTTGGGGCTGAGCAAGCAACGTATCTCCAACATACGCCGTGACCTAAACCTCAAACTCTTTGGTGAAAAAGGAACCCGAAGCCTCAACTCACACGT
>OKZN01000196.1_pt1 | contig 21891 bp, 19 predicted proteins | sample 1609111 | NCBI WGS metagenome assembly OKZN01 (sample SAMN02675048, study PRJEB24791) | human gut metagenome, SKBSTL034 | isolation source: stool | host: Homo sapiens | place: USA
GGCACAAGAAAAATTTTAATCGTTTTTGCGGCGACAGAAGGTGAATTGCCGCGAAGCGGCAAGAGATGCCGCCCTGGGGCGTGTGCGTCGAAAAAAACACTTCTCGCGTAGCGTGTGTCACAGCCGCCCGAGAGGCGGCAAGGCACAAAGCGAAGTGCAACTTTCTCAAAAAAGTGGCTCAGCCGCTTTTTTGAAGTATTACAGGACCTTTGCGAGGAACGATTGCAGTCTTTCGCTCTGCGGGTGGTCGAAGAGATCGGCGGGGGAGCCCTCTTCGATGATCGCGCCCTCGGACATGAAGACGACGCGGTCGGCGACCTCGCGGGCGAAGCCCATCTCGTGCGTGACGACGACCATCGTCATGCCGTCTTTCGCAAGGTCGCGCATGAGGTCGAGCACCTCGCCGACCATCTCGGGGTCGAGCGCGGAGGTCGGCTCGTCGAAGAGCATGACCTCGGGCGCCATGGCGAGCGCGCGCACGATGGCGATACGCTGCTTCTGCCCGCCGGAGAGCATCGCGGGATACTCATTCGCCTTGTCGGCAAGGCCGATGCGCTCAAGCAGCGCCATGGCCTGCTCGTCGGCCTCCGCCTGAGATTTGAGGCCCAGCTTGACGGGCGCGAGGGTGATGTTCTTCTTGACCGTCATATGCGGGAAGAGGTTGAAGTGCTGGAACACCATGCCCATCTTCTGGCGGACGGCGTCGATGTGGTCATCGTCCACCTCCACGCCCTCAAACTTGATGCTGCCGCCGGTGGGGATCTCCAGCCGGTTCAGGCAGCGCAGGAAGGTGGACTTGCCGCAGCCCGAGGGGCCGATGAGGCAGACCACGTCGCCGCGGTAGATGTCGATGTCGATGCCCTTCAGCACGTCGAGGGTGGGGGTGGGCTGCTTTGCGCCCTTCCGCTTTTCGCCGCCGTAGGTCTTGGTCAGACCGCGGACTTCAAGGATCTTATCGGTCACTTTGTGCCAGCCTCCTCTCAAACTTTGCGAGCAGCCATGTGAACAGCATCACCAGCACCAGATAGATAAGGGCGACGCCGCACAGGGGGAACATGGCCTCGTAGGTGCGGTTCATGATGCCCTGTGCCGCATACAGCAGCTCCTTGCCGCCGATGACGGTGATGAGGGACGTATCCTTCAGCAGCATGATGAACTCGTTGCCGAGGGCGGGAAGCACGGCGCGGATGGCCTGCGGGATGATGATGACCACCATCGTGGTTATGTAGTTGAGGCCGAGGCTGCGGCCGGCCTCCATCTGGCCGGGGTCAACGGCCATCAGGCCGCCGCGGATGATCTCGGAGACATAGGCACCCGAGTTGATGCCCAGCGCCAAAGCGCCGACCATCGTGAAGTTGCGGCTGTTGGCAAAGATGACCATGCTCATGATGAGCAGCTGCACCATCATAGGCGTGCCGCGGATGATAGTGGTGTACACCTGACACACCGCGTTGAAGAAGCCCAGCACCGGGTTCATGCGGCCGGTGCGCTGCTGGTCGTGGGCCACACGCACCAGCGCCACCACGCTGCCCAGCGCGACGCCCATCGCCAGCGCGATGGCTGTGACCAGCAGGGTGGTGCCCACGCCGTTGATGTACTGGAGCCAGCGGTCCTTCAGGATGAATGCCTGATAAAACTTAAAGAAAATGTTCTGCCCGAAGCTGAGCGGCGTCCCGCTGTTGAGAAGCTCTTTCAGCAGCTCGTATTGTGCGGCCATTCGCATCCTCACCTTTCTTTTTGTAAAAATTTTGTAACCGGTGGATTTCAAAAAAGGGGAGGAGCCTTTTCAGGCCGCCTCCCCCTGACGCGGAAAGAAACGCGCTGATTATTCAGCGGTGATGTACTTGTCCACGATGGACTGCAGGGTGCCGTCTGCCTTCAGCTCTTCCAGAGCAGCGTTGACAGCGTCTTCCAGAGCGGTGTTGCCCTTGGCCATGCCGATGGCGTAGTCCTCCTCGGCGTAGCTGGTGTCCAGAAGGACCAGACCGGGGTTGGCAGCGACGAACTCCTTGGCGGGGGCATTGTCGATGACGACAGCGTCCACCTGACCGTTGTTCAGAGCCTGCACAGCGGTCAGACCATCGTCGTAAGCCACGACTGCATCGTCGCCGAAGTCATCGGAGCAGTAGATGTAGCCAGTGGTGCCGCGCTGGGTGCCGATCATCTTGCCGGCCAGATCGTCGGGAGAAGCGATGTCAGAACCCTCGGGCACGATGATGGACTGGATGCCGGTAGCGTAGCTGTCGGAGAAATCCATGACGTTCTTGCGCTCGTCGGTGACGGTGACGCCAGCCATGGCGATGTCGGCCTTGCCCTGCTGGACGCTCAGAAGAGCAGCGTCAAAGTCCATGTCGTCGATCTGCAGCTCGAGGCCCAGCTTGTCGGCGATGGCCTGAGCGGTATCGATATCAATGCCCTCAAATGCGCCTGCATCGGTGGTCATCTCGTACGGAGGGAAGGCGGCGTTGGTGGCCATGGTCAGCTTGCCAGCCTCAACGGTGGTCAGCTCAGCAGCGGCAGTGCTGGTGGAAGCAGCCTCGGAAGAAGCAGCCACAGAGCTTGCAGCGGAAGAAGCGGTGGAGGCAGAGCCGCCGCAGGCGGTCAGAGCCAGAGCAGCAATGGTCAGGCCGGAAGCAGCGAGAAAGCTGCGGCGAGAAATCTTTTTCATATTCAAACACTCCTCTTTATGTGCATATCATTTGCAGTTCTCTGCTGCGATGCGATTCATCGAAAAATCAGAGAGCGTGTTTAGTATAGGTTGTACAATTTGAAAAGTCAAGTGTTGTGCAAAAATTCCATCAAATTGAAACCGAATTGCAAACAATTATGCAGAATAAAGCCGAAGAACGATGTATATATGCAGAAAGCAAGCCGCCCGGGAGAAAGAGCCATCACACGCTCCGCGCCAGCTCCTCCCTGCTCCGCTTGGGCACACAGTAGTTGCGGTCCTCGTCCAGATAATATTTGATGCCCGTCTCTTCGGTCATGGGCACGACCTTGGCGGTGTGGGAGGGGTAGCCAAGCGCCACCATGAAGGCCAGCTTGTCCGGCTCGGCGATGCCCAACAGCTCGCTCAGGGCAGGCTTGTTGATGGCACCCATGATGCAGCTGCCCACGCCCTTGTCCCACGCGGCAAGGGTGATGTTGGCCAGCGCGATGCCGGTGTCGGTGTTGAGGTCGCCGGGGATGGCGCTGTCCTGCACGACGGCCAGATACATCACCGGCTGCTCGTCGGCTTTGGGCGTGCCCTGCTCCGGCGGCAGATAACCGGCCCACTTGACCAGCGGGTGGACTTTCGCCACCATTTCAGGGCTTTGCACCACCACCAGCTTCACGGCCTGACGGTTCGCGCCGCAGGACGAAAGGCGCAAAGCCTCGACCATATCCTCCACCACATCCTGCGGCACCGGCTTCTGGGCGAAGCGGCGGTAGGTGCGGCGGGAGGCAAGCGTTTCCATAATAGACATCAGCGGACACTCCTTTACTATATAAGTACAGCCTGATTATAGCATAGGAGCAGGTGCAGTGCAAGGAATTTGGAAGCGGCAGAAAACACGGATAAGACACGTCTGCGGGTGCTTTTTGCTGTTACAGCTTATTTGCTCTTCCATCCATGCCCCTTCGGCATGGGCAGGCCCAGAACCAGCGCGATGCCCACGGCCAGCGCGACGGCGACCTTGAAGGTGGAGATGCCGTTGGCCAGCGAGAGGGCGTTTTCGCCTTGGATGAAGTAGTAGGCCGTGTAGTAGATGCCTGCGCCGGGCACGAGGGGGAAGATGCCGGTGAGCAGAAAGACCGTTACCGGCGTTTTGAGCAGGATGGCGAAGAGCCGGGACACCAGCGTCAGCGGGATGACCGCGATGAGGGAAGCCGCCGCGGCATCGGCTCCGTACAAAACCGCCAGCTCATAGACGAACCAGCCCGCTGCGCCCACCAGTGCGCAGCAGGGGAGGGTGCGCCGGGGGCAGGCGAAAAGGATGGCGAAGCTCAGCGTCCCCGCCCCGGCCAGAAAGAACTGAGCCACGAGCTGGCCGATCTGGGCATTTGTCAGCGTCATCATACCACCGTCACCCCCGTCAGGATCGAAGTAAGGCTCAGCACGAGACCGGTGCCGATGGCGATGCTGGCTGCAATCAGCAGGGCGTCGATCATCCGGATGGTCCCCGAGAGGTAGTCGCCCTGCACGAAGTCCCGGATGCCCATGGTAAAGGCGATGCCGGGGGTCAGGATCATCAGGGTGCCGATGATGGCATGGCTGGACTCGATGCCCAGCAGGGAGCACCCGACGATGCAGACCAGCGTGATAAGGGCCGCCGCCGAGATCTTGCGAAAGCCGCTGGATAACCCCTTTTTTTCGCAGAGCAGCAGATAGCCGCTGACGAGGAAGCCGGCCACAGCCGCCGCCAGCGCCGAGCGCACCGTGCCGCCGAAGATGAGGGCGAAGCAGGCTGCGCCGCTCATCCCGGCCAGAAGCTGGGTCCGGCCCTTGGGAAAGGGGATGCGCCGGGCCTCGGCCAGATGGCACTCGGCCTCGTCCAGCGTGACGCCCCCGGCGGCGATCTGACGGGAAAGGGCGTTCACCGCCACCACCCGGCCCAAGTGGGTCGTCCGCACCGGTACGTTCCGCACCTCGGCGATCTCCGCCGTGCCTGCGCTGGCGAAGATACCGTTGGTCAGCACATAGACGTGGAACTCCCGCAGATGGAAGCTGCGGGCCATGATCTCCATCGTCTGCTCCACCCGAAAGACCTCCGCTCCGTTTTCCAGCAGCGTCTCGCCTGCCGCCATGATGAAATCCATGATGCGGCGGCGCTGCTCGTCGGTGGGGTATAACTCTTTGCTGTCCATTCCGGCCCTCCTTGTCCTGCCTGTCAGAGGCGGACCTGTTCTCTCCTGCTATACTTTATCACAATTCCCGGAGCTTGCAAAGGCGTCTTTTCACATTTTCGCACAACTTCCGTCCTTGCCGTCGGGGGCACAGTGTGTTACACTGATACTGACTATGGAAATGTCGAAAATGACAGGAGGAAAATGACTGTGAAGCAGAGTCTGAGTTTCGCGCGCCGTCTGGCGGCGCTGGTGCTGGCAGCGGTGATGCTGTGTGTGGCTGTCCCGGCGGCGTTTGCCGAGGATGCCGCGCCCGGGGCCACCACCATCGGCGGCGCAAACACCACCCTCGTCCCGGGGGAAGAAGAAAATTGTCTGAGCTGGCTCTTCGGCTCCAAAGATAAGATCACCATGCCCTATCTGAACATCAAGGGCAAGGGCCTGCGCAGGAACGTGACCCTCGACCTCGTGGACTGCCTCGTGGGCATCACCTACACCGAGCTTGGCTCCATCGGCAGCTATGTCAGCGCCAGCGCGGCGCAGGAGGCGTGGAAAGCGCAGGCCGTGGCCATCCACTCCTACCTCGAGTACCACAAGCAGTACGGCTCTTCGGCCAACGCCCTTATCTACACCCCGGTGGAGGACATCCCCGCCTCGGCCCGCTCGGCCATTCGTAAGGCGGTGGAGTCGGTGAAGGATGAGGTGCTGACCTACAACGGCAGCGTCATCGATGCCGTCTGGTCGGCCAGCGCGGGCTATAACACCCAGACCGGCGTTTACGGCACCTGTTCCAGCCTCGATGCGTGGGGTTCGGATGTGCCCTATCTCAAGAGCGTCGAAAGCCCCTACGAGCGCCAGTACCACGAAAAGCTCCGCCGCGTCATCGGCAAGGACTACGACTACACCGAGTACAAGGACAGCCGCACCGGTGAGCCTTACCAGAGCGCCGATACCACCCACAAAGACCTCGGTGGATTCGTCCAGTACAATACGCTGGTGTCCAACGGCCGCAGCTACCGCTACATCAACCAGTTCGTGTCCTCCCGCTACTGCTTCGATTTCAGCGCAGATGCTGCGGGCGTGCCCTGCATGAACTACTATGGCTTCGGCCACGGCGTGGGCATGAGCCAGTGCGGCGCGGTGGGCTATGCCGCCGAGGAGGGGATGGGCTACCGCGACATCCTCAAGCACTACTACTCCGGCGTTTCCATCCGGACGGTGGGCAGCGGCAGCTCTTCCGGCGGCGGACTGTTCAGCTGGCTGCGCCGCCTGCTCGGGATGTAAAAAACGAAAGGAATTGCGCAAAATACTTCTCAAATGAGGCGCGATTTGGTATACTGTACACGTTTGTACCCGAGAAACGGCTCTTTTGCGCTTCACGTCCCGAGATCGCTGGGACGATACGATAAATGATATTAGGTGGAGAGAACGGAATGCAGTTGGAGAAGGAAAAGAAAGAAAAGCAGGAGCGGGAGCGCTGCCGTGCACTGGCGCAGCGCATCGCGGAGGAGGCGGCTGCCGCCTCGGTGGCCCTGCTGGGAGAGCAGAGCCTTCTGCTGACCAAGGCGCTGCGCCGGGCAGGCGTAGCGGCAGAGGCGTGGGCGGAAGGCTCGGAGGCAGAGCTTCTGGTCGTGGTGGACCCGGCCTATGAGACGCTGCCGGAGAAGCTGCCCGCCCGGGTGCTGCTGGTGAGCAGTGAGAGCACTGTCATGGCGGGCTGGGCCGAGCAGCTGGCGCAGAGAGGATATTTCCGCGACTTCGGCTGGCGCAGCAAGGGCCGCGCCCAGCAGTCCGCCCTCTTCTGCGCCTCCCAGCCCACCGGATATAAGATGGTGCGGGGCTATGAGCTGGAAATGGACATCCTGCGCGACCGGATGGTGCGCGCCGAGCGCACCTGCGGCGAGGAAGCCGAGCTGATCGCCCGGCTGCGCAGCGACCTTTCCCTCAGCCGCAGCCACGAGCAGCAGCTGGAAAAGACGCTGGCCGAAGTGACCGGCTCGACCTTCTGGAAGATGACCTGGCCCATGCGCTACGCCGTCAGCAAGAGCCGCCAGCTCTGGCGCACTCTGCCCCTCTTCGTCCTGCTGCGGGAGCTGCGCCGGGGCGGGATCGAAGGCGTGCGGGAGCAGGCCCGTGCCCGCCGCGAGTATGCCGCCCTCTTCCCGGGCAGGGTCATGCGCGCGGACCGCTTCGCCTCGGTGGAGCTGCTGGTGCATCAGGCGGAAGATCAGCCCGCAGGCCCCAAGATCAGCATCGTGGTGCCCCTGTACAACACCCCGCTGGACTTCCTCGAGGAGCTGCTGGACTCGGTCGGGAACCAGACCTACCGGAACTGGGAGCTTTGCTGTGTGGACGCCGGCACCGCCCCGGGCGTGGGGGAGATGGTCCGGCAGCGTGCCGCCGCAGACCCCCGCATCCGCTACCAGAAGCTGGATAAGAACGAGCTGATCCCCGGCAACACCAATAAGGGCATCGAGATGGCCACCGGCGACTTCATCGCTCTGCTGGACCACGACGACATCCTCCACCCCTGCGCCCTCTGGTATGCCGCCAAGGCCATCGCCGAGCAGGGGGCCGACTTCGTCTACACCGACGAGGCGACCTTCGAGGGCAAGGTGGAGAATGTGGTGCTCTACCACTTCAAGCCCGATTTCATGCTGGACAACCTCCGCTCCAACAACTATATCTGCCACCTGACCCTCTTCAGCCGTCGGCTGATGGACGCCGCAGGCGGCCCCGAGCGGATGGAGTACAACGGCAGTCAGGACTACGAGCTGTTCCTCCGCCTGACGGAAAAGGCGAGGAAGATCGTCCACATCCCCCATGCCCTCTATTACTGGCGCTCCAGCCCCGGCAGCACGGCCAGCGACATCTCCGCCAAGACCTACTGCATCGACGCGGGCATCGCGGCCCTCAAGGCCCATTATGCCCGCTGCGGCGTGGCCGTGGACGATGTCTCCCTCATTCCGGGTACGCCGGGCTATTACAAGACCGACTACACCATCGCCCATCCGGGCCGGGTGAGCATCCTCATCCCCACCTGCGATCACATCCACGATCTGGAGACCTGCGTGGAGTCCATTTATGCCCGCACGACCTATCCGGATCTTGAGATCATCCTCATCGAAAACAACAGCAAGGCCCCCGAGACCTTCCGGGCCTACGAGCGGATGCAGAAGGAACACCCCGACACCCTCAAGGTCGTCACGTGGGAGGGCAAGGGCTTCAATTACAGCGCCCTGAACAACTTCGGCGAGAAGTTCGCCACCGGCGAATATCTGCTGCTTCTCAACAACGACACTGAGGTCATCACGGCCGCATGGCTGGAAGAGATGGTCATGTACGCCCAGCAGAAGCGGGTGGGCTGCGTGGGCGCAAAGCTGCTCTACCCGGACGATACCATCCAGCACGCCGGCGTCGGCTTCGGCATTGGCGGTGTGGCGGGCCATCTGCACAAGTATTATCCCGCCAGCTCCGACGGCTATATGGGACGGCTGAACTATGTACAGGACGTCTACGCCGACACGGCCGCCTGTCTGCTCATCCGCAAGGAGATCTACGACGAGGTGGGCGGTCTGGATGAGAGCTATGCCGTGGCCTTCAACGATGTGGACTTCTGCGTCCGCGTTCGTCAGGCAGGCTACACCAACGTCTTCACTCCCTTCGCCCAGCTCTACCACTACGAGAGCAAGAGCCGCGGCGTGGAGGACAACCCCGAAAAGCAGAAGCGCTTTCAGGGTGAGGTGCTGCGTTTTCAGGCCCGCTGGGGCGACCTGCTGGCTGCGGGCGACCCCTGCACCAACCCCAACTTCGACATCCAGCGCGAGGATTTCAGCCTGAAGATCCTGCCGCTGGAATAAACAAAAGAGGAACAACCTTTCCGTCTCGCTTCGCTCGCCAGTTTCCCTACCAAGGGGGCTTTGGCATGGCGGAAAGGTCTGAGCCATAAAACAAGGAGCATAAAACTTGGAACTCTCTGCTTGCATCGTTGTTTATAACGGCTGCGACGAAGCCCTCCGGGCGGCGCAGACGGTGCTGCAATACACCCGCCGCCACCCGCTGACCCTCTATCTGGTGGACAACGCCAGCCCTGACGGCAGCGGTGCACGGCTGGAAGCCGCCGTCCGGAGCGGCGCTCTGAGCACCCTGCCGGGCCAGCGGGTGGAGGTGCGCTGCCGGAAGGAGAACGGCGGCTTCGGCACCGGCCACAACACCATCCTGCCTGAGCTGACGAGCGATTATCACTTCATCCTGAACCCCGACATCCAGCTCACCGCCGACACCCTCAGCGATCTGGCCGACTGGATGGCCGTCCACCCGGATGCTGTGATGGCCCGGCCGGGGCTGTGCTTCCCGGACGGCCGCACCCAGCATCTGCCCCTGCGGCGCTGCGCCCTCCGGCCGATGGTCTACCGCCAGCTGCCGTTCCTGAAATTCTGGGAGAAATATAACCGCGCCTATCTCATGGAAGGGGAGGACCTGTCTGCCCCCGTGGAGATCGAGTTCTGCACCGGCAGCTTCTCGGCGGTGCGGACGGCAGAGTTCAAGGCTGTGGGCGGCTTTGATGAGCATTACTTCATGTATGTGGAGGATGCGGACCTGACCCAGAAGATGCGCACCAAGGGAAAGGCTTATCTCGTGCCCCAGTACACCGCCATCCATGCGTGGCATCGTGCGGCCCACCGCAGCCTCAGGCCCTTTCTGTGGCAGTCCGGGAGCCTGATGCGCTACTTCTGCAAATGGGGGTTCAAGTTCTGAACCTTCGCTGCCGACGAAACAAGAGAGCGCCCGCCACAAAATTTTTGAGGCGGGCGCTCTTTCCTTGCTTTTTTTTCGATTTGATAGTAGAATAAGGTGTAATACTATCGCAAGCCTGCACGGTGAGCAGAGTGTATTGCGCAACATTGTTTACAGCGGACGCAGCTCCGCTTTGAATCCATACAGGGCAGGGCGGATACGCCGCCGTGCCTTGTACAAGCTGCACAACTTTTTTATTTCATAATATAAGGAGTGCACAAAATGAAAGGTATCATTCTGGCCGGCGGTGCCGGCACCCGGCTTTATCCGCTTACGATGGTCACCAGCAAGCAGCTGTTGCCCGTCTACGACAAGCCGATGATCTACTATCCTCTGTCCACCCTCATGCTGGCGGGCATTCAGGACATCCTCATCATCTCTACCCCCACCGACACGCCCCGCTTCGAGGCGCTGCTGGGCGATGGCAGCCAGTACGGCATCCATCTGCAATATAAGGTCCAGCCGTCTCCGGACGGTCTGGCGCAGGCCTTTATCCTCGGCGAGGAGTTCATCGGCGACGACTGCTGCGCCATGATCCTCGGCGACAACATCTTCTACGGCAACGGCTTCTCCAAGATCCTGAAGACCGCCGTGGCCAACGCGGAGAACAAGGGCCGCTGCACCGTCTTCGGCTACTATGTGCCGGACCCCGAGCGCTTCGGCATCGTGGAGTTCGACGGAAACGGCAAGGTGCTCAGCGTCGAAGAAAAGCCCCAGCACCCCAAGAGCAACTACGCCATCACCGGCCTGTACTTCTACAACAAGGAAGTCGTCCGGATGGCAAAGCAGGTCAAGCCCTCCGCCCGCGGCGAGCTGGAGATCACGACCCTGAACGATATGTACCTCAAGCAGGATGAGCTGGACGTCCAGCTGCTGGGCCGTGGCTTTGCATGGCTGGACACCGGTACGATGGACAGCCTCGTGGAGGCAGCGGACTTTGTGCGGATGATCGAGAAGCGTCAGGGCATCAAGATCAGCGCCCCCGAGGAGATCGCATTCAAGTACGGCTGGATCGACCGCGACACCCTGCTGGAAAGCGCAGAGCGCTACGGCAAGAGTCCCTACGGCCAGCACCTCAAGAATGTGGCTGACGGCAAACTGAAGTATTAAGAGAGGCGGTATCCGCATGAAAATCATTGTTACCGGCTGCAAGGGCCAGCTTGGCACCGAGATCATCAAGCAGCTCCGGGAGGGCCGCAGTGAGCTTGGCCCTCTCCCTGAGAAGCTGATGAACGCCACGGTCATTCCGGTGGACCTGCCGGAGCTGGACATCACCAACTATAAGATGGTGGACGACTTCATCCGCCGCCAGCGCCCGGATGTCATCATCAACTGCGCCGCCTTCACCAACGTGGACGGCTGCGAGGTGAACCATGACACCGCCTTCAAGGCCAACGCCATCGGCCCCCGCAATCTGGCGCAGGCGGCCACCAAGACCGGCGCACGGCTGGTGCACGTCTCCACCGACTATGTCTTCTCCGGCCGTGAGAACGGCGGCATCCCGCAGGATGAGGCCACCATCCCCGGCCCCATCAGCGCCTACGGCTCCACCAAGCTCATGGGTGAGAAGTACGTCGAGCAGTTCTGCCACCGCCACTTCATCGTCCGCACCGCATGGCTCTACAGCTACTACGGCAAGAACTTCGTCAAGACCATCGTGAACGCGGGCCGAAAGTTCGGCAAGCTGGAGGTCGTCAACGACCAGTGCGGCAACCCCACCAACGCCGTCGATCTGGCCCACGAGATCTTACAGCTCTGCGTCACCCACGAGTACGGCCTGTACCACTGCACCGGCGAGGGCATCTGCTCCTGGTATGATTTCGCGTCTGAGATCATCCGCCTGTCCGGCGTGGACGCCACCGTGGCCCCCTGCACCAGCGAGGAGTACAAGTCGAAGCACCCGGACAGCGCCGACCGCCCCAAGTGGAGCGCTCTGGACAACCGGATGCTCCGCTGCACCGTCGGCAACGATGTCCGCGACTGGAAGGACGCGCTGGCCTGCTTCTTCGAGCACTGGGACGGCGACAACGGAATGAAAGCTTAAATTCAAGAGGAAAATCTGATTATGAAAAAATATCTTATCACCGGCTGTGCCGGTTTTATCGGTTCCAACTTCGTGCATTATATGCTCAAGAAGTACCCTGAAATTTTGCTGGTCAACCTCGACAAGCTGACCTATGCCGGCAACCTTGAGAACCTGAAGGACGTTGAGGGCGACCCCCGCCACGTCTTTGTGCAGGGCGACATCTGCGACAAGGAGCTGGTCGAGAGCCTGTTCGCAAAGTACGATTTCGACTATGTCATCAACTTTGCCGCCGAGAGCCATGTTGACCGCTCCATCAAGAACCCCGAAATTTTCGTCCAGAGCAACGTGATGGGCACCGTCAACCTGCTGCAGCGTGCCAAGGAGGCTTGGTACGACGCCGACGCCAAGACTTGGAAAGAGGGCAAGAAGTATCTGCAGGTGTCCACCGATGAGGTCTACGGCGCTCTGGGTGCCGAGGGCTTCTTCATGGAGACCACCCCGCTCTGCCCCCACAGCCCCTACTCCTCCTCCAAGGCCAGCGCCGATATGTTCGTTATGGCATTCCACGACACCTATGGTATGCCCGTTAACATCACCCGCTGCTCCAACAACTACGGCCCCTACCAGTTCCCTGAGAAGCTCATCCCGCTGATGATCAACAACGTCAAGCACCACAAGCAGCTGCCCGTCTACGGCGACGGTATGCAGATCCGCGACTGGCTGTACGTTGAGGACCACTGCAAGGCCATCGACATGGTCTGCAACGGCGGCAAGGTCGGCGAGGTCTACAATGTCGGCGGCCACAACGAGCGCCCCAACATCTTCATCGTCAAGACCATCATCGAGCAGCTCCACGACCGCCTCAAGGACGACGGCATCAGCGAAGACCTCATCAAGCACGTCGCCGACCGTCTGGGCCACGACCGCCGCTATGGCATCGACCCCACCAAAATCAAGAACGATCTGGGCTGGTACCCCGAGACTCCCTTCGAGAAGGGCATCGTCCTGACCATCGACTGGTACCTCGACCACGAGGAGTGGATGGAGCACATCACCAGCGGCAACTACCAGAAATACTACGAGGAAATGTACAAGAATAAGTAACTTCTTGTGCATTCGCAAGTGAAAAAAAGAGCACTCCCGCATCGACACGGGAGTGCTCTTTTTTGTATGGAACTGTTTTACGGTGCATTAGAAAAGTGATCCGAACCGCTGGAATGTGGGACTCAGCCGAGGCTCACGCCCATCCGGCGGGCGACGGTGAGCAGCTCGCAGCCTTCGGGGACGTTGCGGGTCTTGCCGGCGATGTCCTCGAGGCGGTTGGCGATGACGCGGTTGTTGACCATGGCGACGGTGACGCCGTAGCGCTCCATCTCCACCAGCTTGGCGGCGTAGCTGCCGAACTGGGTGGCCAGCACGCGGTCGTAGGCGCTGGGGCTGCCGCCGCGCTGCATATGGCCCGGGATGCAGACGCGGGTCTCCATGCCGGTCTTCTTCTGGACGGCGGCGGCGATGCGGTTGGTGGCGGTGGCACCGTAACCGGCCTCCGTGCGCTTGGCCATCCACTCCTTCCGCTTCATACCGGCCTCTTCGGTGTTGATGGCACCCTCGGCTACGGCGATGATGGAGAAGTTGGAACCCTTGCGGGCGCGGCGCTCGACGGCGCTGCAGACGCGGTCGATGTCATAGGGCATCTCGGGCAGCAGGATGATGTCCGCGCCGCCGGCGATGCCGGAGTAGAGGGTCAGCCAGCCGGCCTTGTTGCCCATAATCTCGATGCACATGACGCGGCTGTGGCTGCCGGCGGTGGTGTGGATGCGGTCGATGACCTCGGTGGCGATGTCCACAGCGGTGTGGAAGCCGAAGGTGACGTCGGTGCCGTAGATGTCGTTGTCGATGGTCTTGGGCAGGCCGATGATGTTCAGGCCCTCCTGCGCGAGAAGGTTGGCCGTCTTGTGGGTGCCGTTGCCGCCGAGGCAGAGCAGGCAGTCGAGCTTGGCGTCCTTATAGGTCTTTTTCATGGCGGCGACCTTGTCGATCTTGTCCTCTTCCACCACGCGCATGAGCTTGAAGGGGGTGCGCTTGGTGCCGAGGATGGTGCCGCCCAGCGTCAGGATGCCGCGGAAATCGTCCTCCGTCATCTCCTTGTAATCGCCGGTGATGAGGCCGTGGTAGCCGTTGAGGATGCCCACGATCTCGACGTTCTCGCCGAACCGTGCATACAGGGCCTTTGCCACGCCGCGGATGGTGGCGTTCAGGCCGGGACAGTCGCCGCCGGAGGTCAGGATGCCAACACGTTTTTTCATATTGAATAACCCTCGTTTCTTCCGATTTCAGGAGCAGGTAAATGATACTATAAGAGTATTCCCAAAGGGGGCAGGTGTCAAGAGGCGGGGCCGAAAAAAGCTGTGAAAACGCCGGGGCGGGCGGGGGTGAAAAAACATGAGCAAAAAAATCAAAAAAGTGGTTGACAAATGGGAGAAGAGGCTGTATAATATTCCTCGTCAGCAGCGCTTCGGTGCTGAGGACGGAACCAAATAGTGGGGATTTGCATAGTGGTAGTGCGGTAGACTCTGACTCTACTTGTGGGAGTTCGATTCTCTCATCCCCAACCAGACCGCAGCCCGTTGGGTTGCGGTATTTTCGGGGCATAGCGCAGTTGGTAGCGCGCCTCGTTCGGGACGAGGAGGCCGTGGGTTCAAATCCCGCTGCTCCGACTTAAAAAATCCAGTACACATTTGTGTACTGGATTTTTTATTTGGTCGAGCGCGGGATTTGAACAAGGCGGCCTTGCGCAGCAAGGCAAGCAATCAGCCCAGTGGGCTGTTGCTTAGCCCGCGGGTCCCAACGGCTAGGAATGTCAACAGTTGGTGACTACCGTACACATTTGTGTACTGGATTTTTTATTTGGTCGAGCGCGGGATTTGAACAGCAGCGGAGCCGACCGCCGCTTGCGGCGGAAACAGGGAGGCGAGGCTGGGGCAGCGCTCCGTTTTTTCAAAGCCCCGCCAAGGGGCTGCGGAAAAAGCGGCAAGCGCAACTCGCAGGCGACGCAGCAAGGCGAGCAATCAGCCCAGTGGGATTTTTAGGTTTCTCTATCTCTTTCCCTGAAAATATGGTAGAATAGTACCACTACGACACAGGGAGGTCTTTCTATGCTCAAACGTCTGCGCAGCGCCCATCCGATGCTCTACTGCCTCGGGGTCGAGGTGCTGTTTCTGGGGATGCTGTTCGTGGCGTCGATGGTGTCGCTTCTGGGGATCTTATTCGTCCTGCGCGACCTCGAGATGGCCGACGACTATCTGCTGACGACCCTGCAGGAGGCGGCGGGCATCCTGACGGCCTGCTTCCTTCTGGCCCGCACCGGGAAGATCGGCCTGCTCCGCCGCCGGGGCAGCGGCTTCTTCAACGGTCTGCTGGTGGGCCTGTACCCCATCGCACTCATCAGCTACAACGCCTACAACACCCTGCTGTTCGGCCGCCCGGAGGGCGATATGCTGCCCGCATGGCGCATCGTGTGGTTCCTGCTGGGCATGACCAGCGTGGGCGTGGCCGAAGAGTTTCTGTTCCGGGGGGTCATCGCCCAGACCCTGCTCGAGCACTTCGGCACCAGCCGGGGCGGCGTCTGGAAAGCCTGTCTGCTGTCGGGCCTGTACTTCGGCGCGGCCCACCTGACCAACCTCACCGGCAGCGCGCCGCTGGGCGTGCTGATGCAGTGCGTCTTTGCGGCATCGCTGGGCACCCTGCTGGCGGCAGTCTATTTCCGCACCGGCAACATCTGGGTGACGGTGTTCATCCACGCCGCGATGGACATCACCTCCATGCTGGTGGGCGGCTTATACGGCACCCAGTCGGTGGCCGACAGCATCAGCACCTACGACATCACCATGCTGGCGTCGGTGGCGGTCTATCTCATCCCCACAGCGTTCCTGCTGCGGAAAAAGAAGATCGGCGAAGTGGAGCTTTACTTCGGACGGGATGCGGTGTCAGAGAATGCATAAGAAAAAGGAGCCGCGAGGCTCCTTTTTTCGTTATACCTTATTCGTAATCAATGGGCAGCGTGGGCAGGCCGTTCAGCTCCAGCCCGGCGGTATGGCCTGCGATGTACTGGTAATACCCCTGCGCCGCGATCATGGCGCCGTTGTCGCCGCAGAACTTCAGCTCAGGCAGATAGACCTTTGCGCCCAGCTTCTGGGCACCGTCGTTGACCAGCTGGCGCAGACGGCCATTGGCTGCGACGCCGCCCGCGAGGCAGACCTGCTTTGCGCCGGTGTCGGCGGCGGCGAGAAGGAGCTTTTCGGCGAGGATGCCTGCGATGCGCTCCTGAAAGCTGGCCGCAAGGTCGGGCACATGGATCTCAGTGCCCTTCATCTGGGCCTGATTCACCTCGTTCAGCACAGCGGTCTTGAGGCCGGAGAAGCTGACGTTGTATCGGCCCTCGACGTGGGGGACGGGCAGGCGGTAGGCCTTCGGGTCTCCGGTCTTGGCGGCGTTGGCGACGCTGGGGCCGCCGGGATAGGGCAGGCCCAGCGTCCGGGCCACCTTGTCGAAGGCCTCACCGGCGGCATCGTCCACCGTGTGGCCGAGGATGTGGTAGTGGGTGTAGTCCTGCACCTCCACGATGTGGCTGTGTCCGCCGGATGCCACGAGGCAGAGGAAGGGCGGCTTCAGCTCGGGGTGGGTGAGGTAAAGGGCCGCGATGTGGCCCCGCAGGTGGTGGACCGGTACCAGCGGCTTGCCCGCCGAGTAGGCGAGGCCCTTGGCGAAGTTGACGCCCACCAGCACCGCGCCGATGAGTCCGGGCGCGAAGGTGACGGCCACGGCGTCCACGTCGTCGATGGTCTTTCCGGCGTCCAGCAGGGCCTTTTTGACGGTGGCGCTGATGAACTCGCAGTGGCGGCGGCTGGCGATCTCGGGCACGACGCCGCCATAAAGCGCCTGTTCCTTGACGCTGGTGGAGATGACGTTGCTCAGCAGATGCCGTCCATCCTCCACCAGAGATGCGGCGGTCTCGTCGCAGGTGGATTCGATTCCTAGAATGATCATGGTCTTAGTGGGCCTCCAGCCAGTTTTTGCCCTGATGCACCTCGGTGCTCAGGGGCACAGCGTAATTGACACAGCCTTCCATCTCTTCTTGTAAGATAGAAGCAGCCTTTGCGGCCTCCGCCTCCGGGGCCTCCACGATGAGTTCGTCGTGGACGGTCAGGATGAGGCGGCTCTCCATCTTCTCGTCCCGCAGACGCCGCCAGACCCGCACCATCGCCAGCTTGATGACGTCGGCGGCAGTGCCCTGAATGGGGGTGTTGCGGGCCATCCGCTCGCCGCTGGCCCGGATGTTGTGGTTGTTGCTGGTCAGCTCGGGCAGGGAGCGGCGGCGTCCGAAGAGGGTGGACACATAGCCGCAGGCCCGGGCATCGGAGATGGTCTTGTCCATATAGCCGCTCACCTTCGGGAAAGTGGCCAGATAGTTTTTCAGGAAGGCGTCGGCCTCCTTGACGCTGACGCCGATGTCCTTCGAGAGGCTGTAAGCGCCCTTGCCGTACATGATGCCGAAGTTGATGGCTTTGGCAGAGGAGCGGAGACGGGGCGTGACCTGCTCGAGGGGCAGGTTGTAGATCTTCGCGGCGGTGCTGCGGTGGATGTCCTCGCCGGTCAGGAAGGCCTGCTGCATATGCTCGTCGCCGGTGACGTGGGCGAGGATGCGCAGCTCGATCTGGCTGTAATCGGCGTCCACCAGCACGCAGCCGGGCCGCGCCACAAAGTAGGCGCGGAGCTGGCTGCCCAGCTCGGTGCGGATGGGGATGTTCTGCAGGTTGGGGTTGTCGGAGGAGAGGCGTCCGGTGCGGGCTTCGGTCTGGTTGAAGCGGGTGTGGATGCGGCCATCCTCCGCGATGACCTTCAGAAGACCCTCGACATAGGTGGAGTTGAGCTTCTGGTAGGCGCGGTACTGCAAAATGTCCTCCACCAGCGGGTAGTCCCGCAGGGACTCCAGAGTCTCGGCGTCGGTGGACCAGCCGCGCTGGGTCTTCTTGCCGTGGGGCAGGCCCATGGTGTCGAAGAGCATCTCGCCCAGCTGCTTGGGGCTGTTGGGGTTGAAGCTGGCGCTGCCTGTCTCCATATGGATGCGGGTGAGGACGTCTTCCAGCTCGGCCCGCATTTTCACGCCGAACTTCTCGATGCCCTCCCGGTCCACGAGGATGCCGATGCGGGTCATGTCGGCCAGCACCTGTGCCAGCGGGAACTCGATGTCGTTGTAGAGCGCGTCCTCGCCCAACGCGGTGATCTCCGACTTCATCTTGGCGAAGAGGTCGGCCAGAGCACCGGCGTCCGGCCATGCCTCACAGGTGAAGGCAGCGTCGGCGCGGTAGCGGATGATCAGCTCGGAGAGGTTGTACTTCGAGGCCGAAGCGTCCAGCAGATACGCCGCCAGCTTGCCGTCCCAGACGATGCTGCTGCCCCAGCCGCCCGCCGCCATCGCACGGGCGTAGAGAGGGGCGCTGTCGAAGACGTCGAGGGTGACGTCCGCGTTGTCCAGCAGGCGGAGGAGGTCGTCGGCCTCCAGCGGGAAGACGGTCCTGTCCTGCACGGCATACCATGCGGCAGGCTGCAGCTCCACGATGCGGGTGCCCTGCTTTCCCATGACGGCAGGCCGGGCCGCCACGAGGTAATGGCCCTTCGGCTCTGCGGGCAGAGCGGCGATCCCGGCCTCCGGCAGCGGCCCGGCGCTGGCCTTGGCCGGGTCTGCAGCAGGCGCGACGTCGCTGAGGCCGAAGCGGGTGATGAGGGAGTGCAGCTCCAGCTCCTGCATCAGCCGGACAGCCTCGGCCTTATTGCCCTCACCCACGACATACGCACCTTCGGCGGTGTCGATGGGGGCGTCGGTGCGGATGGTGCCCAGCGTGTAGCTCAGCTCAGCCATCGCCCGGTCCTCGGCCAGATGCTCCCGCTGCTTGGGCTTGATGGTCTTGTCGGCGGTGTCGTCGAGGTGGGCGTAGACCCCTGCAAGGCTGCCGTATTTCTGGATGAGGGTGACGGCGCTCTTCTCGCCGATGCCCTTGACGCCCGGGATGTTGTCGGAGGCGTCGCCCATCAGGCTCTTGATGTCGATGAGCTGGCGGGGGGAGACGCCGTATTTCTCCTTCACGGCCTCCACGTCCATGGTGACGGTCTTGCTGCGGCCCATGGCGGTGGTGGCCAGCAGGACGGTGGTGGTGTCGCTGACCAGCTGCAGGCTGTCCCGGTCTCCGGTGGCGAGGAAGCAGTCGTCGCTGCGGGCGGCGCAGGCGGCGGACAGGGTGCCGAGGATGTCGTCGGCCTCCCAGCCCTCCGCCGTCACCTCGCGGTAGCCCAGCGCAGCCAGAAGCTCTTTCAGCACCGGCATCTGTGCAGCCAGCTCGTCGGGCATCTTGTGGCGGGTGGCCTTGTAGCCGTCGTACATTTTGTGGCGGAAGGTAGGGGCCTTGAGGTCGAAGGCCACGGCCACCTCGTCGGGGTCACATTCCTTGAGCAGGGAGAGCAGGATATTCAGAAAGCCGAAAATGGCGTTGGTGTAGCGGCCGTCCTTGGTGGTCAGCAGCTTGATGCCGAAAAAGGCGCGGTTGACAATGCTGTTGCCGTCAATGACCAGTAAACGCATAGCTTGTGGTCCTCCATTCCATAATTTCACATCTTATAGTATAGCACGAACGGCGCAAAGAAAAAAGAGACTGCGGAATAAACCTCTCCGTCTGCTTCGCGTCGGCTCTTTTGCAGCGGCATGCCCTCTCCGTCTGCTTCGCAGCCACCTCTCCCATAGGGAGAGGCACTGGCGTGCCGGTCAGGCCCACGCGGGACGAGCAAAGTTTGATTTTATCGGAAACAGTAGTGCCCTGCTACAGAGGGCAGCGGCTTCGGGACAATATCCCTTGTCAAGCTGCTGTGAATCTCTGTAGCAGGGCACTATTGTTTGCGCCATATTGAGCTTTCAGCGGTCAGCGGAAAGCGGCCCGACATGCCAATGGCTCCCCCTTTGGGGGAGCTGTCACCGAAGGTGACTGAGAGGGCTATTCCACCCTTATCGCCCCCACGGGGCAGGCGTTGGCGGCGTCTACGGCCAGCGGGACTTCATCGGGCGGGATGTCGCCGGGGATGGCGACGGCCAGCGTGCCCTCCATCTGGTACACGCCGGGACAAAGCCCGGCGCACTGGGTGCAGCCGATGCAGAGTTCAGGGTCTACGAAAGCTTTCATAAAAAGCACCTCCCATGCGTTCACGCAGAGCGTGTTGAAAGCAGTTTGGGCCGGACGGGGGCAAAATATGCGCGCAGGTATAGGCTTTCGGGCGCAGATATGCTACAATAGAACAGAATCAACAGGAGGGTAAGACCATGAACATCCAGATCTTCGGCACCACCAAGTGCTTCGATACCAAAAAGGCGCAGCGCTATTTTAAGGAGCGCGGCATCAAATTCCAGATGATCGACCTGAAAGAAAAAGAGATGAGCCGGGGCGAGTTCGAGAATGTGTCCCGGGCGCTGGGCGGCTGGCAGGCGCTGGTAGATCCCAACGCCAAGGACAAGCAGACGCTGGCGCTGCTGGACGCGCTGGTGGACTGGCAGAAGGAAGACAAGCTCTTTGAGAACCAGCAGCTGTTCCGCACCCCCATCGTCCGCAATGGCCGTCAGGCTACCGTGGGCTACCAGCCCGACGTCTGGAAAAGCTGGGATTGAGAAGCTGTTTTCATAACCATTGCGCACCATCTGGGCGGTCTTTTCGCTGGCATACTGCGTTGTTTTCCCTTGCAATCCGCCAAGGATTGCTGCGGAAAATCGCCTTGTCTGCCGGCGAAAAGCTTCGCCCATCTGGCACACTCTGGCTATAAAAACAGCTTCTGAGGCAGTTTCACCAAAATAACACCGGCGGGGTTTTGCACCCTGCTCAGGAATGTGGTATACTGTTTCTATCTGAAAAGTGCAATAACGCAGGAGACGATAATCATATGAAGATGGAAATGACCCCGGAAGAACACGCCCGGCTCCACCGCCGCCGTGGCCGTCAGGCCCTCGGGCTGCTCATCGCCGTGCTGGTGCTCATCGGCACGCTGACGGTGCTGCACGCAGGTGTGAGCGCTGTGGCAAAGCTGTTCGACGACACCGCCCAGCGGCAGGAATACGAAGATAAGCTGGAGGGCCTTGTGCTGTTCGACCCGGTGCCCTTCGACGGCATCGAGAACATCGACGACCTGACCCTCCGCGAAGCCGCAGTCTGGGGCTGCGTGTACAGCATTCAGGAGACGCAGGGCGGCTTCGAGGGCTACAACACCGACCCCGATACCGAGCAGCTGCTCATCCCGTCGGTGGACGTGGACGCCTACCTTGCAAAGCTCGTAGGCCCCAGCTTCCGCATGACCCATAAGACGTTCGAGATGGAGGATATGACCATCGAGTTCGACGACGCCACCCAGTGCTACAAGATCCCCATCACCGGCGGCGTGGGCAGCTACCGCGCCACCGTCACCAAGCTGTTCAAAAAGGGCGGCCTTCTCCACGTCACCGTGGGCTACATCCCCACCCAGAACGCGGACGACAGCATCCTCGTCACAAATTCGGACACGCCGACCAAGTACATGGACTACCTCTTCAGCCGTCAGAGCGGCAGCTGGTATCTCACCGGCCTGACCGAGAGCGAGACCAAGGCCGAGAGCACCGACAGCACATCTGCCGCAAGCCTGCCGGAGCCCATGGCAGAAAGCGATGTGCAGGATGCCATTCTTGCCACAGCCGGTTCGGATGCAGCAGATTCGGCGGCTTCTGCCGTTGAGCCGGAGACGCAGGCAGAAAACGGCGCAGACAGCGCCGTGGCCGAAGCCCCTGCTGCGGACGATGCCGCCAGCACCGCAGCGTAAAAACACAAATACAAAAGGGACCGCTGCACTAAAACTGTGCAGCGGTCCCTTTTTCGTTTACGGCAGGGGCGCAGCGGAAAACGGCTTCCTGCCTGTGTGTTATTTCAGATCGAACCTGACCACCACAAGCCGGTACCACAGATACGGCACCATGTTCCAGATCATCCAGAGCTCCATCAGGATATAATGGGGCAGGTCGCGCCAACGGAACGGGCGCTTGCCCAGCTTCCCGGTCTTGAGCAGGTCAAATGCCTCCTGCATCCCCTTGTCCCAGGCCTCGCCAAAACCCTGCTTGTGGAACTTGTAGCACTTGAGCAGGTAGCCCAGTGCCAGCGGCAGGAAGTTTAAAATCAGCATGA
>OKZN01000205.1_pt1 | contig 21112 bp, 14 predicted proteins | sample 1609111 | NCBI WGS metagenome assembly OKZN01 (sample SAMN02675048, study PRJEB24791) | human gut metagenome, SKBSTL034 | isolation source: stool | host: Homo sapiens | place: USA
GTTATATCGTGTCGTGGTGCTTTGGGCATCTGGCAGAACTGGCCGACGCCGCCGTTTACAATGCCGATGATGCCAAATGGACGCTGGCAGCGCTGCCCATCATTCCTACCTCGTTCCGCTTCATCGTCCGCTCTGAAAAGCAGAAGCAGCTTGATATTCTGCGGGAGCTGATGCGCCGGGAGGATGTGGCAGAGGTGGTCAACGCCTGCGACGCTGGGCGCGAGGGTGAGCTGATCTTCCGGCAGGTCTACGACAAAGCCGGATGCACCAAGCCCTTCAAGCGTCTGTGGATCAGCTCGTTGGAGGACTCCGCCATCCGCGAAGGCTTCAACCATCTCCGGGACGGCAAGGAATATGACCGTCTCTATGAAGCGGCACTCAGCCGCTCGAAGGCGGACTGGATTGTCGGCATCAACGGCACCCGCCTTTTTACCACGCTTTATCACAAGAAGCTGGTGGTCGGGCGCGTCCAGACGCCGACCCTTGCAATGCTGGTGGAGCGCGACGGGAAAATCTCCACGTTCCAGAAGGAGAAGTATTTCAACGTCCACGTCGGCAAGGGCGATCTGACCGCCGATCTGGAAAAGGTTAAAACCGAAGAGGAAGCAAAAAGAATTGCGGCGGCTTGCGAGAAAAAGCAAGCCGTCATTTCTTCTCTCAAGCGGGAGACGAAAACCGTCAATCCTCCGAAGCTCTATGATCTGACCACCTTGCAGCGTGAGGCAAACCGATACTACGGCTTCACTGCCCAGCAGACGCTCGATCTCGTTCAGACGCTCTACGAAAAAAAGCTACTGACCTATCCGCGCACGGACAGTCAGTTCATCACGGATGATATGGAGGATACTGCCCGTCAGGTCATTTCCATCGTCTGCCGCCAGCTTCCGCTTTTTTCCGGCGTTTCAATCACTCCGGACATTGCCCGCGTAACCGACAACAGCAAGGTCACAGATCACCATGCCATTCTCCCGACCGTCCAGCTTGAAAAGCAGGATGTTTTCGCGCTTCCTCAGTCGGAGCAGAAAATCCTCAATCTTGTCGGAATGCGCCTTCTGTGTGCGACCGGCGAGAAGCACACCTACGCAGAAACGCAGATCTCGCTCTCCTGCGAGGGCTACGAGTTCAAACCCAAGGGGAAGACCGTCGCTCAAAACGGATGGAAAGCCATCGAAGAGCTGTTCAAGGCTTCCCTCAAGACGAAGGAAAAGGACGATCCCATGAAGTCCCTGCCCAAAGTCCATGAGGGCGATGTTCTGGATGGTGTGTCCGCCAGCGTCACCGAACACTTTACGACACCCCCGAAGCAGTACACGGAAGACACGCTCCTGTCTGCGATGGAGACTGCCGGAAACGATCAGTTCGACGATGACACCGAGAAGAAAGGTCTCGGCACTCCCGCAACCCGCGCCGGTATCATTGAAAAGCTGGTAAAGTCCGGCTTTGCTGAACGCAAGGGCAAATCCCTCATTCCCACAAAGGACGGCTGCAACCTTGTCTGTGTTCTGCCGGAACAGATCACTTCTCCCGCAATGACGGCGGAATGGGAAAACACGCTCATGGAGATTGAACGCGGCAAGGCAGATGCGGACGCCTTCCTCAGCGGCATTGTCCGGATGACCGGGGATCTCGTGAAAGCCTATCCCTTCCTCTCCGATGCCGAAGCCCAGCGTTTCGGCACGGGGAAGGAGGAAATCGGCAAATGTCCCCGCTGCGGCTCTCCGGTCTACGTCGGCAAGGGCAATTTCTACTGCTCGAACAAGAAATGCTCCTTCTGCCTGTGGGAAGACAACAAGTTCTTTTCCAGCAAAAAAAAGAAGCTGACCAAGAGGATTGCAAAGGAGCTGCTGGACAAGGGCTGGTGCCGCGTGACCGGGCTTTACACGCCGAAGAAGCCTCAGCTCTACGATGCGGTGATCCGGCTGGATGACAGCGGCGGCAAATACGTCAGCTTCAAGATGGAGTTTGATCGATGACCCGCCCAAAGTATGTTGCTTCATGCAGCGGAGGCAAAGACAGCGTAGCGACGCTCCTGCTGGCTGCACAGCACAATGAGCCGCTGGACGAGGCGGTTTTCAGTGAGGTCATGTTCGACAAAGACACAAGCGGCGAAGTCCCGGAACACCGGGACTTCATTTATGACCGGCTCAAGCCCTTCTGCGAAAAGGAGCTGGGCATCAAGTTCACCATTCTCCACGTGGACAAGACCTACGATGAGGTGTTCCATCACGTCATCACCCGCGGACCTCATAAGGGCGAGGTTCGCGGTTTTGCGTGGGCCGGGATGTGCGCGGTCAATCGGGACTGCAAAATCCCGCCCGTCCGCAAGTACAATGCCGCACTCTCGCCGGACACCGTGAGCTATGTCGGTATCGCGGAGGATGAACCCAAACGCCTTGCGCGTCTGGACGGCGTGAAGAAGGTCAGTCTGCTTGCCAAATACGGCATGACAGAGGCGGACGCCTACAATCTCTGTCAGGAACGCGGGCTGCTTTCCCCAATATACGGTCACTGCCGGAGAAACGGCTGCTGGTTCTGTCCCAATGCAAGCGACAATGAACTGCTGCACATAATCACAAATTATCCGGAGATGTTTGACCGGCTGATTGAATGGGAGAACGAGGATAACATCTTCCATCGTCGGATGACGCGCAGAGAAACCCCGTCTGAGGTAAAGGCTCGTTTACTGAGCAAATCCCAGACGGGGTTTTCTTCGCCCAAAAGCAAATAAGAAATGGAGGTTTGAGATGGCTGAAAACAAAAATGCACAGCAAGTCCGCGAAATCACGGACAAGCTGGAACAGGGCATCAAGGAGCTTTTTGAATCCGAGCGGTTCAAGGAATATCTCCGCACGATGTCCAAGTTCTACAACTATTCCTTCAACAACACGCTGCTCATTGCGATGCAGAAGCCGGAGGCAACCTATGTTGCCGGTTATACCTCGTGGCAGCGCAACTTTGACCGTCAGGTCATGAAGGGCGAAAAGGGCATCAAGATTCTTGCACCCGCGCCGTACAAGGCGCAGGAAGAGCGTGAGAAGATTGATCCTTTGACGCAGAAGCCGGTGATCGGCGCAGATGGGAAGGCTGTCACGGAAACGGTTGAGGTCCTGCGTCCTGCCTTCAAGGTGGTAAGTGTCTTTGATGTTTCCCAGACGGACGGCAAGGAGCTTCCGGACATTATCGTCGATGAGCTGAAAGGCACCGTCGAAAACTACGAGGCGTTCTTCGATGCGCTCAAGCAGGAATCTCCCGTCCCTATTTCCTTTGAGGACATTCCGGGCGGTGCAAAGGGATTCTTCTCGCCGGTTGAAAGCCGCATTGCCATTCAGGAAGGCATGAGCGAAATCCAGACGGTCAAAACCGCCATTCATGAGATTGCCCATGCAAAGCTCCACGCCTTCAAGCCGGATGAGAAAACTACCCCCGAAGACAAGAAGGATCGGCACACCAAAGAGGTTGAGGCGGAAAGCGTTGCCTACACGGTTTGCCAGCGTTACGGCATTGAGACCTCGGACTACTCCTTCGGCTACATCGCCGGTTGGTCATCCGGCAAGGAAACCAAGGAACTGAAAAGCTCTCTGGACACCATCCGCAAGACGGCGGCTGAGATGATCGAGGGCATTGACGCCAAGCTCAAGGTGCTGCTGTCAGAGAAAGTGCAGTCCGTCGAGCAGGAAGCCGAAGTTCCCGCAACAGAAGTTGTTCCGGAGGAAAAGCCGGAAGTCCCCATTTATCGCGAGACGGCGAATTACGCCTATGAAGCCGGCGAGCTGGAGTCATATCGTGCCTCCCTTGCGGCAAATGCGGAATGCCGCCGTGCGATTGAAGCGGCGATCAGCTCCAACTACGGAGACAACCGGCTGGATGCGGATACTGCCGTGAAAAGCGTCCTTGAGCAGTTCTCTCCGGAGCGCGTCCGATATGTCCTTGCAAATACCATTCAGCAGAAGGACTTTGACGGGCGCATTCCGCAGCCCCTCAAGGAATGGGCAAAGAGCGTCGATGTCTGCCCGGAGAATGCCTCCCGCTTCCTTGTGGACAAAGCCAATCCCGGACTGACGGCGCTTTTCGTCGATGCGTTCCGTCAGCAGACCGAGCCTGAGAAGACAATCGCTCCTGAGAAAACAGAGGAAAGAGACCCGGAGGTCGTTGCGTGGGAGAATGATGAGATTACCTCTATCGAGGTAAAAACCGTGGAGATCAAATCTCCCGTTGCCCCCATGCCGGAGGAAGCAGCGCAAGCACCGAAGACGCACCGCCTGACCGCCGAAGAGAAAGAAATCAAAGCCGCCGTCATGGACACGCTCAAGGGGCAGATCGCCTATAACAACGACGGAATGCGGGCGTCCTATCGCGCCTCTAACCATTCCTTCAATCTGCTGGCACGGAACGGCGTCAGGATTGAGGGCAACACGGTCACGCAGAACGGTGAGCCGCTGTTCAAAATCCATCGCCGTCATGCGGCGCGGAAAACACAGGGCTGTTATCGTGAGCTGATGCCGACGCTGGAATATGTCAAGCAGGAGCAGAAGCAGGAAAAGCCCTCTATCCGCGATCAGCTCAAAGCCGCCGCGAAAACGCAGCCGGAGAAGAAGTCTCCGGTCAAATCCAAAACACACGACATGGCGTTGTGAGAAAGGAGAAGCATGAAGAAATACACAGATGTTGACATCGTTGCGGAGCTGCAGAAGCTCGTGGACAGTCATGTGGACAGCTACAAGGAAGACTTCGACATCGACAAGCGCATCATCCGCCGCGCTGCCGAAAGCCAGAATCCCGAAGAGAAAACGCTGATGTGGTTCTGCCGCCCACACGGAACGCACTGCCTCAATGAAAATCAGGTCTTCATTCAGGGAACACGGGATCACAACACCTTCCGCTTTTACGCGGAACAGACCTACGACGAGTGCATTGCCCGCATCATTGTCCCGAAATCCGTCAAGCGCGGCAAGGTCTTCGGAGATGTCTTTGAGATCAACTACCGGGAACAGGCGGCAAATGTGGCGCAGAACTCGGTTGCGCCGGATCATGACCGGCTGACCTTCGCAGACGGCTATGTGCTGGATGCACCCTGCCGCAGCAGCTTCGATGCAGCAATGGCTCTGGTCGGTGACCATGGAGGCGTCAAAACACACCAGACGCTCCCGAAGGACGCGGATGCTCTGGCGGAAGTGCTGTCTAAGCAGAAAAGCCGCCGTGACAGACTGCCGGATGCAGAAAGGACAGAGGCGCTTTCACCTCTGCCCATTGCAGAACTTTGGAAGTACGAAGCGGTCAAAAAGGCACATCCGGACGCGCTGGTCTGCTTTGCCCAGAACGGCTATTTTGAGCTGTACGGCAGGGACGCGGAAAAAGCTGCGCCGCTTCTCGGCACAAAGCTCCTTGAGAAGAAGGTACGTGGCAAGCCATCCATGCCGGTGACCGGCTTCCGTGAAACCGCATGGGTAGCCGGTTCTCAAAAACTCTGGAAGTCCGGCACAGATGTTTTTCTCAGCAAGGACGGCGAGACCTTCAAGGAACTCAAAGCCGCAGATTACATTCCTGTCGGCGCGACGCTGAATGTGGATGGCATCAAGTGCAGAATCGACGCGGTTGATTTTGCCGCTGATGAAGTCCGGCTGACGAACATCGAGGACAAGAACCGCCCCATTCGCTTTTCTGAGAGCATCCAGTATGTCCGCTCGTATGTGGAGGATGCCGGGACTGCCATCTACGACACCATCCCGAAGAAGCCCGCTGCCCGTGAATCCATCCGCGACAAGCTGAAATCCGCGCAGAAAGCACAGCCGCCTCACACACCGAAGCCGCAGAAAAACAAAGGAAAGGATATGGAACTCTGATATGAAAAACTTTACCGTTGAAGAAATCAACCTCATGTGCTGCTTCAACACGTCCAGCCGGAAGCGGCTGATCGACGATATGAAGAGCGTCACCCTGAACGACATGGACGGCGAGATCGCAGAGCTGATGTATAAGACCGTCCGGAAGCTCGAAGCAATGACCGACGCGGAGTTTGAGGAACTGTATATCATGCCGGACGGCATGGTGGATGACTGAAAGGAGGATGCCTATGCCCGTATTAGACGGTGATTTTGAAGCCTTCGTCACGAACCTTGGCAAGTACAACGAGGGTATGCTGGTCGGTGAGTGGGTGAAGCTGCCCACCACCGAAGAAGAGATGCAGAAGGTCTTTGAGCGCATCGGAATCGGCAAGCAGAATGAGTTCGGTCAGCCCTACGAAGAGTGGTTTATCACCGACTACGAATGCCCGATCTACGGCGTCCAGAAGATGCTTGGCGAGTACGAGAGCCTTGATAAGCTCAACTATCTTGCTGCTTTGATTGACGAGCTTTCCCTGAGCGATCAGGAAAAGCTCGCTGCCGTTATGGAGGCTGGCTGCGATGAGGTCAGCGACATCGACGATCTCATCAACCTGACGTTCAATCTGGACTGCTACGACATCATGCCCGGTATCAACGACGAATATGACCTCGGCTATTACTATGCCAACGAAGCCGGTATCTACTCCGAAAAGGATCTCGGTCCTCTGGCAGACTACATCGACTATGAACGCTATGGTCACGACATCGCTTATGATGAACAGGGACGCTTCACCGATGAAGGCTATGTCCGCGTCGCAAGCGAACGCTGGGACAGACAGTTTAACGGTGAGCTGGACGATATTCCCGACGAATACCGGATCACCGGCTCAGGGGAAGCCACCGAGCGTGACAGCACCATCGCCGTTCTCATTGTTGAGCCGGGAAAGGAGCCTTATGTGAAGGAGATTGACTCCGGTCTGGAGTCCTTGCAGCATGAGGTCGGCGGTTACATCGAGGCAATTTATCCCTACGAAGACCCTGTTGCCTTAGTCTGCAACGAGGAAGGCAAGCTGGAAGGTCTGCCCCTGAACCGCGCTCTGCGTGATGAGGACGGTGACATCTACGATGTTGTTGCCGGAACATTTATGGTAGTCGGTTTGACGGATGACAGCTTCGGCTCTCTGACCGTAGAGCAGATGCAGAAGTTCTCTGACCTCTTCAAAGTTCCGGAGCAGTTTGTCAAGCTGGGCGATAAGATTGTGGCGATCCCCATGATCTCGAAGGAACAGCAGAAGCAGGAGAGCATCGAGCAGAAGGACTTTGAGATGAACGCCGACACCTCCGGTCTGACGGTTGCCGGTCACATCGGGACGTGGCACACCATTGACCAGCACGAAGTCGGCGGTCACAGTTTTTATTTGATGGAGCATGACACCTACGGCGATGAAGCTGCCTGTATCATTGTCGATGAGCGTGGCAAGCTCGTCCTTGATGATGTCTACAACGGCTTTGACGATGACACACTCCGCCTTCTCGACCTTGAGGTCAAGGAAGTGCCGGAAATGCCCGATCCTGCGCTCTCCGTTCAAGATATGAAGGACTACGGCTACGCATGGGCTGGCGTTCTTCCCGCTGGACAGGAAGCGGCTGAGAAGGCTTTGGAGAAGGGCTGCGAGGTGTACCGGCTCTATTCGGATAACACCGAGGGCTTGTGCGTGGATGCAAAGGAGATTGCCGATCATGCGGCAAAGGGCGGAATGCTCGGTATCAGCAAGGAAAGCTGGATGGCGGCTCTTGAGAAGGAAAACTATCTCAAGGCAGCGGAGATGTCGATGGAGGATGACTACGGCATGATTGATGGGATCATCAACAACGGTCCGAAGGAGGACAAGACCGCAGAGGTCAAAGCCCCCGAAAGGAGCGAGAAGTCCTCCATCATGGACAGGCTCAAGTCCGCAAAGGCTGAAAAGCAGAAGGAATGCTGCCCTCCCCAAAAGCACAAAGGAGAGATTGAGCTGTGAGCAGAAGTCAGAAGTGGCGGCAGGAGTGGTCGTTCTTCATAGGAGATAGCGGACGCCGGAAGTATAACCGCTTCTGCGTCCGCTGCGTCCATAGCTGCAAGCAGAGCTTCCGTGCGGATCTCATCGCCTGTCCGCACTTCTCCCGCAAGGCATCGCGGTGTAGACAGTTAGGGGTCGAAAAAGCCTGTGATTGCAAGCCTCAGAGCGACGAGGAATGACCGCCCAGTGTGATTATATTCCCCGCACAGTTCCAGCAATAGAGCGAGAATAAGTGTCGATTTCGGCACTTGTTTGAATGCCCGGAAAACGAGCCAAAAGCCTCTGTCGATGCCCGTTTTGGGTGTCGGCAGAGGCTCTTTTTTTATGACATATTCAAAATAGCGGACAGCAGCTCTTGAACCTGTTGCCGGTATTCCGGCTTTATATCCGAAATACGTCTGGCAAGCGCAAGGGCTTCCGCTTCTGGCTCATCGGTCCCAAAGATAATTCGGTCCGCACTGACGCCCAGCAAACGGCAAAGACGCTGCAAGGCTTCAAGAGAAATACCGGAAGCACCACGCTCAATAGCGCTCAGGTGATTCGGCGTCATGCCAAGCATTTCTGAGAGCGTGTCCTGCGTATAGCCCGCCTGTTCTCTTGCCACTTGAATATTGCCGCCGATTTCAATATTGATGTCCTTCTTCTCTCGCATAGCCTCACCACCTTTGCATTTAGTGTACCTAACGGCGGTGTCATTATCCACGGTACGCCGTCGTTGATTTTACTAACGACAATGCGTTGACTGTCCGTGATGAGGGTGATAGAATGGAGTTACCTACCAAAAGAGTGAAAGAAGGGGTGTCATGTCGCGCATTATTGAGTTTAGAAAGTCTGCTCAAAAAGCTGAAAAGCAATCCGTTCAAGGCAAGACTTGTGCGTTTACCGGTCATAGACCGCAGAGTCTTCCGTTCGGCTTTGATGAATCCGATAAGCGTTGTACTTCTTTGAAATCTGTTATGCGGGATCAGATTGTAGCACTCATCGAGAACGAGGGCGTCACGCATTTTATTACCGGCATGGCTCTTGGCGTCGATATGTACGCTGCGGAAATTGTACTCGATTTGAAATCAAAATACCCTCACATTACTCTGGAAAGTGCAATCCCTTGTGAGACACAAGCGATCAAATGGTCTGTGGCTTCACGGGAACGGTATTATAATATCGCGGCAAAGTGTGACAAGGAGACCATGCTGCAACGGGAGTACACGCCGGACTGCATGGACAAGAGAAATCGGTACATGGTAGATCACGCCGATTATATTCTCGCAGTATGGAATGGATGCCCCAGCGGTACCGGGAACACCGTGAGATATGCCCACAAAAAGGGCAAATCTATCATCGTTATCAATCCGGTTTCCCTTGATGTCACGCGGGAATAAGGCAAAAATCCCACTTCTGAATCAAGCGTTGCGAAAACCGTGAAGTATTTCCCGATAGTGAATACACATTGCACTACTTGGTGATTATTGGAAACGTGTACGGCGTATGCTGCCCAGTGAACATCTCCACGGAACACATCGGATTTTCACGGCTTCACAAAACGGAAAGTGTCACCTTATGAACAGTACCTTGCCGAGAGGAAAATAAATCGCTGGAAACGGGAACGCCCCCGGCACTGTGCGTCTGGCACAGTGTCGGGGGCGTTTTTCCGTGTCTTAGTTATGAGCCAGTTCATTTAGGAGCTGCTTTCGATAGTCCACATCCAAGACGCAGCGATGGAAGTCCATCAGACGGTGTTCGTCGAACAGCTTTTCACAGAGCTTGGTCAGAGGATGATTCATCAGCTTTGCAGAAATGCCAGTCTCATTGAAAAACCTTGCCCATGTGAAGACCTCTTCTAAATCCTCCTGCCCAAGCGTGGCGGGAATGATGGCGTTGCAGAGGCGGACAATGGGGCTGTCCGCAAATCGCTCTGCCACTTCCTCCGGTGTGCATTCATAGCGGTCACAGTCAAAGGAAAGTGCATCCTCAATTTTAAGATAATTTTCGGTTTCATCCCGCGTCAAGGTTATGGTGTAGTCTCCCATACCGGACGGCACATCAATATTCTCCATGACATCAAGCTCGAAACGGGAGCCGCCGATGATCGCTTCAAAGGAGAAGGACTGACAGATTACTGCTGGGTTTTTGTCTATCTTGTCCTCATTCAGAAATGACAGCGGATTATACTCCGTCAGTTCCCAGCCGATTTTACCTCTCTCTGTTTGCTCGGCAATCTGCTGGATCAGATGTCGTTCTTCTTCGTGCAGATTTTCATTGTACAACATGATACACCTCCGTTTTCTGATTGTCGTTTTTTTGGGGGCTGCTCTATGTTTCCGAAGAGACTGCCGTTTGTATCATCATTCCTTGGCTGAGGGCAGACCTTCGTAAAACTTCCTAAGTTCGTCCAAACTGCTTGTCCGATTTTTGATGGGCAGGGAGTCCCATGTGATGTCATGATAGCGTTCCGGCGGCTCGTCCCGCAGTCTTCGGTCGATGATGCAGACAATGCCTGTGTCTGTGAAATTACGGATCAATCGTCCGATGCCCTGCTTGAGCTTGATAATCATTTCGGGAACGCGAACATCCATCAGAGCATCCTTAGCAATGGAACACTTATACTCGATAATTGGATCGGGGACAGGAAACGGAAGCCGGAAAACGATGACATTGGAAAGGCTTTTCCCTTCAATGCTGATGCCTTCCCAATATGCGCCCGTCCCCAGAAGCACGGAGTTCGTATCTTCCTTAAACTCATTCAGCACCTTGTCCTGCGACGATCCCGGCTGCTGCATCAAGATTTTGTACGGAAGATTTTTCTCACTGAGAATGGAGTAGACCTCTTCCATGTCGGTCTTTGCCGTAAACAGCACGAGTGCCTTTCCATTGGAAATGCTCAGGATCTCAAGCAGCCGCTCCACACCCTTTTCAATGAAGGCTTCATGTTCTCTGGTCGGGTGCGGGAGATCGTCGCAATAGTAGATCATGGCGTGTTCATCGTATGGATATGGGGAAGGCTTTGGCTCGGATAAGCAGCCGCGATCACCAGCGGGAAAGCCGGTATTGCTGATAAAGTAAGAATACTGTTCTTCCAGAGACCCGCTCGTGGCGTTCGTCAGCGTGGCAGAGGTCAAGATGGTTCTTTCATCACCATTGAAGTATAGGCGGCTCACAATTTCCCTCGTGTTTTTAGGGCAATAGACGAGTTCCGCGTTGCTGCCGTGCTGCTCGATCCAGATCAGCATATCGTCTATCTGGTCAAGAAGCTCCGAAAGGGATTCGCTGACGGCATCCAGATCATCAGAGGCAGCAAAGGAACGGTTGTTTCTGAAATCCATGCTGGAATAAATCTGAATGCTGGACGAAAGGTTGTGTATGGCGGCGTTCATTTCAGTAAGCAGCTCAACCGCACTGCCGTTTTGGTCAAAGAAAAAGCGGTCAGCGTAGCGCATATCCTGTTCTGCCTCGTTGATCTGCTTTTGGACTTGTGCTTTCAGGCAGTTATAGAAGGCGATGATTGCGCTCTCTGCCTCTCGCTTTTCACCTGACACACTGCTCTGGTCAAAGGATCGCAGCTCATAGAATGCGCTCTTAATCATTCCAAAGAGCATACCTTGCCCGAAACGCTCCGTTGTGGCACTCCGCACCTTATCATCCAAGTTGTGTGCTTCATCCACGACAAGCAGATCAGCGGCGGCGTTAATCAGCCCTTCCTGACCGCGCCGGAGTTTCATGAGATGCTGGGTTAAAAAATCCTGATTGCACAGTACCACTCCATCCGTAAACTTTAATGCTGCGCGGATCTTGTAATACTTGCACTTCTTTTCACAGGAGCCACAATTCTTCATGCTGAACCGCTGCACGTTTACCTTGTCCCAGACTCCTTGCGGCAAAACCTCCGGGAAATCCTTGCGTTCCTCATACCCTTGCTTGATTCCTTCTTTGATCGCGTCCGGTGGGTCTGCTTTCGGGTCACACATATACTCATCTGCGCGTTTGTTGCAGAGATAATGGGTCTGTCCTTTTGCGAGGATTACATCTCTGTTCAGCCCAAGAAGGGGCATTACCGCGTGGACATCGCGCCAGAGCTGTTCTTGAAGCGCAATGGTCGAGGTTGCGATGATAACCGGCTTGTTCATGCGTTTGCTGTACAGCAGCACCGGCACAAGATAGCCAAAGGACTTGCCAATGCCCACGCCAGCTTCAATCGCAAAATGCTGATCATTTATGAGGGCGTCCACAATCTCAAAGGACATATCCTGCTGCCCTTCACGCATTTCCAATCCATGCTGCGGGGCTTCATCCCAAAAGAAGGTGCTGACTTGCTCACTCATGGAGTACAGCTCTGCTTTTCTGCGCTTTTTCCGTTCCTCCGATGTATTGAATCCAAAATAGAATCTGTTGTCCATCCACATTCCTCCCGGAATAGAAACCAAGGCTATCCGCGTTTCAGTTCAATGCTGACGTTTCCGTTCTCGTCGATGGTCAGCGTCATGTGCCTGATGTGCTTCTCATAGAACTGCCGCCGCTCTGCGGGAGACATTTCGATCCTCGTGTTTCGCAGAGCTGCATCAAACATATCGTTGACATTCAGGTGAACGGAGTTGTCAATCCAGCGGTACATCTCCTTGAACAGTGCGTTTTTCTTGATGTCCTCGCTGTTGCCGGAGTAGAAGTCATCCAGATAGCAGTAGAATATCCCGGATTCTGCAAGTGCCGCCTTCATATCCGGTCCGCATTTTTCCCGCTCAATCATGACAAGAAATCTGGCGTCCGGCAAGGAAGAAATCAGCCCCCAGTAGTCGGAATCACTTGAGACGATGACGAAGGAATCCACTTGCTTCTGGTAGTGTTCCTGACAGGCTCTTGCGGTGAGTTTGATGTCCACCAGTGATTTGTTCTGCTTGATCCGCTCAATCATGATATGTTCAACGGGGATGCGGGTGTAGTTTTCAAGAATCCGCCACGCCGTAGCAGTATGTACGTCATCAAAGAGAATGATCGCCGTAATTTTCTGCATGACCTCATAATCAAGATTTTTGAGCGTGGCGCACAGCTTGTACGGATCGGAGTTTTCGCAGTCCACTACCAATACGGTTTTCTCACTGTCATCTATGAAGTCGTAGATATTGTTTTTTACAAAATCCCCTGCATCGGAGACTTTACTGTATTCCGTGAAGGCGTCGCAATGCCATTGATAAAGCAGGGTAGCAAACTTTTTATCATTATAGAGGACATTACCCTCGTCCATTGGAACCCAGTTGATATACATTTGATAGGGGTAGTAGGAGAGACTTGCGTAATAGATGTCCGCAGCATCTTTCGTTCCGTCCTCTGTCAAACCGTTTGGCATGATGAACAGCTCTTTTATGTACGCCCAGTTAATCCAGATTGGAAAGAGGCTTTTGCAGTTGTTAATGCGGTCTGAAATCAGCCGGTTGATCTCGATAATGTGGTGGCAGAGCTTTGTACTCGACTTTTTGATAAAGTTGATTCCGTCATTTGAAAGCTGCTGCATACTGGAAGCCGGGATGATCTCTGGCATTGAAAGCAGCCCTCGATACTCCATTCGCATGATGTCATTTATTTTCCGGTAGTTGCGCTCAATGGCGGTGCGGATGATACATAGATTACGAATGATACGGGCATTTTTATCCTGTTCAAGCCGGTTGTATATCTCTATCTTCGGCGGCTCGTGTTCATTTTGGAAAATACGAAGCGGGACGCCGATCAGGTAAGCGACCTTTGACACAAGCTCATAGGTTCTGTCTTTGTAGGCAATCTGTTCTCCGGCATATTCGATGCCATTCAACATGACTGAATTGCCCATGATCTACTCCTTTCTCGTAGGGGGAGTTAAGCGGTCATTACATTGTCCGTCCACATCTCACACTGGCTCATGACAGTCTGGACAGCATCATCCATACCCTCTGGCGGATATTTGTGTTTTTTCAGCAACCTTTTGACCAGGCGGCGCATTCCAGCTCTTGCGCTCTCTTTCTTTTGCCAGTCTATTGTCTGGTTTTTGCGAAGCAAATCTGTCAGTTCTTTCGTGATAGCAATAAGCTCGTCATGCTCGTAAAAGTCCTTGATTGCTTGCGGCTTTGTGAGGGCATCATAGAAAGCAAGCTCGTCCGCTGTCAATCCGAGTTTTTCACCCTCGGCGGCAGCAGCGGCAATGTCTTTCGCCAGCTTGAGTAATTCTTGAATGACTTCCTCGTTGGTCAACATTCCGTTCAAATAGCGGTTCATTGCGCTCTGAATGATTTCGGAGAACTTCTCGGATTTGACAATGTTTGTACGACGATAAACAGATACTTGTTCAGCAATCAGCTTTTTCAGAAGTTCGACTGCCAGATTCTTCTCCTTCATGTTTGCCACTTCTTCAAGGAACTTCGGATCGAACAACGAAAACTCAGTCTGGACATCGGAGAAGAGGTTGATAACGCCTTCGCTCTTGATGCTGTGCTTCAATAGCTCGTTAATGCGCTCATTTACTTCCGGAAGCGTAAACTTCTTTCCGGTACCGCCTGAAACCAAGCGCACGGTCATTGTTCTTACGGACTCGAAGAAAGCCGCCTCCATGCGAGTTTGCTCGTCTACCAAGCTGCTGCACAGCGAAAGTGCCTGCTTGAGAAGTAGCGCTTCTTTGATAAACACATTCTGTGTCTTCTCATTGTCGGGAAGATCGTACTCTGCAACACTCTTGCCGAGTATGAAGTTCACGCCGCCGCTGATAAGCTTTGCACGGTCGAGGTCGCTTCCGGTCATGAATTTCTCATAACTGAATCCGTGGAACAAATCTCTGCAAATAGAGAGCTTTTCAAGGAACTTCGGATATGCAGCCTTGCTTACATCTGTATCACCATAGTTCTTCTTGTCTCTGGCAGTATAGTCGTTCATTGCCTGTTTCAGTGCAGCCGCAATACCGACGTAATCAACAACCAAACCGCCTTCTTTATCTTTGAAGACACGATTGACGCGGGCGATAGCTTGCATCAGGTTGTGTCCAGCCATTGGCTTATAGACATACATCGTAGCGAGGGAGGGAACATCAAAGCCGGTCAGCCACATATCCACGACGATAGCGATTTTCAGCGGAGAGTTATTGTCTTTGAATTTCCGCGCCATATCGTCCTTATGAGCTTTGTTGCCGATAATCTCACGCCATTCTTCGGGATCGTTATTGCCTTGCGTCATGACCACTGCAATCTTTTCCGTCCACGCTGGGCGTAGCTCAAGAATGCGCTTATAAATCTTCATTGCTATGGGACGCGAATAAGCAACGATCATCGCCTTGCCGGTTAGGATATTCTCACGGTAATTCTCGTAATGATCAAGAATGTCATTTACCAAGGAATTGATCGTCTGGTCGGCACCGAGGATTGCTTCCATCTGACCAAGTTCCTTTTTGCTCTTTTCAATGACATACGGATCGGCGTTGTCAGCCATAATGTCATACTCATTATCGATCAGATGGAGGGTGTTCTCGTCGAGTTTCAGGTGAATCACACGGCTCTCGTAGTAGACGGGTCTGGTCGCGCCATCTTCAACTGCCTGAGTCATATCATAGATGTCGATGTAATCACCGAAGACCTCTCGTGTACTGCGGTCTTTTGTGGAGATCGGTGTTCCGGTGAATCCAATGTAGGTCGCATTAGGAAGCGTGTCTCTTATAATGCGGGCAGTGCCGATAACGGTTTTCGCCTCGACTTCGCCGTTGTCCTTCTGCTTGACCACAACCTTCTCATTGAGACCATATTGCCCGCGATGCGCTTCATCAGCCATCACGATAATGTTCCGGCGTTCCGAAAGAGCTTCGTTGCTTTCTTCAAACTTCTGCATGGTCGTGAAGATTATGCCGTTTGCCTGTCTGTTTGCAAGCAGTTCTTTCAGATTCTTGCGGCTCTCAGCGTGCTGCGGCGTTTGCCGGAGGAAGTCCTTGCAGCGGGCGAATTGTCCGTAAAGCTGGTCGTCCAGATCGTTACGGTCGGTAATGACAACGATAGTGGGGCTTTCTAACGCTTCTTGCAGATAATGAGCATAGAAGACCATAGACAACGATTTTCCGCTGCCCTGTGTATGCCAGAAGACGCCACCCTTACCGTCCGTCACTGTTGCGTGTTTTGTAGACTCAATCGCCTTTTTGACTGCGAAATACTGATGATACCCGGCGAGTATCTTGAAAGTATTCTGTCCATCCACATTAAAGCAGATGAAGTTTTTCACGATGTCAAGGAAGCGGGTCTTCTCAAACAGTCCTACAAAGAATGTGTCAAATGATGCGTGTTGCGTATTCTCATAGCTGCCGTCTGTTGTTTTCCACTCCATAAAGCGGTCTTCGCCGGACGTGATTGTACCAGCCTTTGAAGTGGTCAAGTCGCTCATGACACATACCGCATTATAAATGAACATAGAGGGGATCTCATACATATAGTTCCGGAGCTGGCGGTATGCTGCGGAAGCATCGGTTTCTTCGCGGGACGGAGACTTCAACTCCACAATGACGAGTGGGAGACCATTGACAAAGAGAATCACATCTGGTCTTTTTTCGGAGTTCTCAATGAAAGTCCATTGATTCGCAACTGTGAACTCGTTACTGGCAGGATTTTTGAAGTCTACAAGGTAAACAAGGGTAGAGCGTTCTTCACCCTTGTCATAGTATTTTACCGGGACTCCGTTTTGGAGGTAGTCCATAAAGACCATGTTCTTCTGCAAAAGCGTTCCGGTTTCAAAGTTCTTGAGCTTATAGATTGCCTCCGTCAGAGCATCCATTGGCAAGTTTTTGTTGATTCGCTGCAAAGAGGGCAGCAGGACATCCTCATAAAGCGGAGAGTGGTAATCGCGCTCCACGTCCGGTCCATAGACATAGGTATATCCAAGATCCTCATTGAGAAGCTGCAAGACGGCATTCTCATAATTTGATTCGGTAAAATAGCCCGACATTTGTACTCAACTCCCTCTATATAATATCCGCATAGATGCGGTTTTCAGCTTTTGTGAAGATTACCTCAGCAGGAAATAAATCTTCCCCTGTATTTGTCATTGAAACCAGCGTCATTGCCCATTCGTTCAACTGTACAGGCAGCCTATAACATAGATTTTCAGGCGATGCCTCAACAGTGACTAATGGGATGCCGCCCTTTGCAATACCGACAGAAAGAACTACAAAGGCGTTTTTTCCTTTGGTGAGTTCCAGAATGGGTTGTCTGTCTACATCGTGATAAACTTTTGCGCCGCGTCGATTCCTAAAAAAATCCTTTTCTTGATCTTTCACCGGCTCAACAGGCAGCTTGTTTTTCATCTGCTCAAAATGGGTTTCAAGTCTTTGGCAGATGCAGCTATTACAATACTCCGGTTGCATATCAAAGTCTTGTTCGCTGTCTTTAGATGAATTGAAATGATTCATGAAATCCAGCAGTCCCAAAAAGCTAACAAGGTCATCTGAATAATTACCGGCATAGACCTTATACCAATCATTGTTGATCTCGAACACGATATGATAAAGCTGCTTGTATAGCTGTAACTGCCCATCGGTTAGTCTGAACCATTCTTTGCTAAGAAGAGTCTTCGCAATGCGGGGACTGTCCTGCGTCGGTGTCAAGGAATGGTATAGCGATTTCATCAGTTTGCCGATAATTCCTACCAGCATATCAGCCATTCTAATTCCAAAGTGGTCTATCGAGTCTGCCTCTTCGCAATTCTTCAAACTGGCTTCTTTCGCGGCAATGAGAGTTTTGCTTTCGTCTCCTGCTTCACCTTCCTTGTCAAGCAAGACTGAATAATCAAGAATGCCCTTGCTGCTCAGGAAATTTCCAAACCCGACAAACTGCGAATGGTAGTCCCAAGTGAGGGACTGCGGAACATCGACGTTATTCAGGACATAAAGGACGGCTTCAAATGCCGTGCTTTCCTGCGCCTTCAATTCGCGGTTTTCTTTGTTACGCCTAATCCGGTTCGTCAAGAATGTCATTAACGCAGCTACAAACTCCGCTGGACTTTTATACAGGCTTTCAATTACCTCTGTGGGTCGGTATGTAACTATCGCTTTGACTATTGAGTAGCGTGCAGCGTCCATATCAAAGAAGACGCTATTGCGATAGCCTTTGAAAATCTGGGTGATAACGTATTCGATTTTGCTTGCACAGAACAGATAGATATAGCTGTTCTCATCAAAGATGGAGAAGAAATCTCCAAGCAGCTTTACATTTGCTTCGTTGAGAGAGGCAAATCCATGAACTAACTGCTTCGGCTTTATCGTTCCGCTTTTCAGCTCTCCTTTTTTCTTCCTATCAGCGTATTTTTCTTCAAAAGCATGATAACGCTGTTCAAAAGCTGTTTCGTGATCGCTGCGCCACCCGATAATAGCTGCCAGAAAACCATCATAATATGTCTCACCAGTAACGGTTGAGAGATTGATGACCCTGCTATGCTCAGACTCATCGTAGTAAAAGCAGTATTTCATCTCATCCCTCCTAACGTAAACGATAATTTAGCGGCTTAGAGCTGAACGTCGGAGACGTCGATCTCGCCGGACATGAGCTTCGGCAGCAGGGTATCACGGATTTGGGACAGTGCTTTCGATTGAACATCGTTTGCTTCCATAGCCTCATACATTGGCGCAACCAGAGATTCAAACTCTTCAAGGGCTGATGCGGAGGGGATGACAACTTCCATCGCATTCAATATATCCGTTGTCATGCTTGGGACGGCGGATCCAGCATTCATTGATGCGAGGTCTTTTGCCTTGACAAAGTGATATACAAACTTCGCTACATTCGGAAGTTTCATTTCGGTGTAGAACATGGTGTCAACAGACCAAAACGGTTGATTGACATACATGACGTTGTTCAGAGTCCCTTTTCTTGGAATCAGAACTGATTCCTTATTATACAGAGGGCGCTCAACATAGCGCATTATCCCACCAGAGCCATAGACGGGATAGATACCATCAGCTAATTTCTTGTGGTCTTTACCGTATTTTACGGTTATGAGATCAGATAGATGTCCATGCGACCATGCAGGATCAGGGTTATCAATGAACATTGAAGAGTAAATCGCCTGAGCCTGCTGCTGTAAATTATCGTTTATCCTTTCGTTGTTTTCAATTTTGGTATCAAGGCTATCCAGCACAGCAGCAATTCGTTTTTGATAGCTGACATCTAAGGGAATGCGTACCTTAACAGCCCTCATCGTTTTTCCTGATACTTCCTTAAAGGTGGTTCCGCTTCCCATCGCTTCGATAGCGTCCTTGTTGTACTTCAAAAGGTAGTAAACAAATAGCGGATCAGCTTTTTCATTTACGACAATACTCTTGAATCCCTGATTGGTACAAACACTTTGAGAAGCGATTGCGACGTAACCAATGGGAGCGCGTGATGTGAAGAGAACAGCATCTTTCGGCATCATTTGTGCAGAACATGACGCAAGTCCCTTTTCGGTTATATTTCTTTCCCCGCTGGTTATGTATCTTCCTTTGAAAGAAGATAGGTCTTTGGGCGTTATCCACGGAATACTGCCTCCGTAGTAGTCTTCACATTTTGTAGATGGGGTTGCCCCACCAACTATTTCTCCTAATTTATCAAGAGTACACTCAATCCATTCTGTCATGCGGTACACCATCCTATCCGATGTATTTTCTATGTGCCAGCTTCACATTCTGTTGTTTCACCATTGCATAGTGCATGGTGGTGTCGATTTTCTGATGCCCTAAGAGCTGCTGGACTTGCTCTATGGGCATTCCTTTGTCTATGGCAGTTGTAGCCAGTGTACGCCTGAACTTGTGAGGGTGAACCTTCGGGATATTCAGACGCTTTCCCAGCTCCCGAAGGCGTGTCTCCACTCCGCCAATCATCAATCGGTCAAAGGGAGCTTTCAGGGAAACAAACAAAGCTGGGTTTTCATCCGTTCGCCCCTCAAGGTAGTTTTGAAGGTGGATTTTCGTCCTTGCGTCGAAATAGACCAATCGTTCTTTATTACCCTTGCCGATAACAACGCATTCGCGCTCATTGAAGTTGATGTCTTCGCGGTTTAGTGTGACCAGCTCACCAACACGCATTCCAGAGGAAGCCAGAAGATCAATCATCGCCAAGTCCCGTGCTGTTGTGCAGTTGTCACGCATCAGCTCTAACGCTTCATCGGTGTAGGTGTCCTTGACCACCTTTGCAGTCTTAACTTTGTGAATCCGGCGTACCGGGCTTTTCACAATGAAATCCTCATCTTCAAGCCATGAGAAGAAGCTGGACAGTATCCGGCGGATGTTGTCTATGGTCACTTTGCTCGACCTACGCTGAACTTGATAGCTTGTCAGATAGCGGCGCAAATCATCTGTGGTGATCTGTCGCGCAGCCTTTCCAACTCCGGCAATTAGAGCCTCAATCGTCTTCCGGTAGTAGCTCAGGGTTTTCTCCGAACAGCCTTCGATCCGCTTTGCCGTGATAAATGCTTCAACTGCATCCGTCTCTTCTGCTACGGAATTTGATCTGCCATCATATGTGATCGTTGCCCCTTCCAATGTCTCAGCCATTGCATCCCGAAGGTGCATGAGCTGTTCGTTGTTAAGATACGGCAGCATTTTTCGCTGTATCTCCGTGATGAGTTGTTCTGTCATTGTCGTGTCTCCTTTCGAGGTAAGAGAACGACATTCAGTGGCAGTCCCTTTTGTAAAACTCTCGCCACTGGTGAGAGTTATTGATGATGACTACGGCATTATTGCTTCCTTGATACCTTGTATATCCGTGACCTTGGCGCCCCGCAAGCTTCGATTTTTTCTTCTTCCAGCAAGCGCTTGATTAGGTGTTGAGTCGAGGCACCTGATAGACCCAACTGTTCGGATATTTCGTTTCTGCTTGCTCCCATGCTGACCGAAAGAAATTGCAATAGCTGCTGTTCACGCATAGACAGTTCTGGCTTGATAGTGAGTGGAGCTTTATCACTTTCTTGTTCTTTAAGCAAGGGGGCAATTTTTTGTTCAAATTCCCTCAGCTGATCAATGGTGACAAGATTTGAAAGCGCAATTTCTTCTTTGTTAGACTCCCATTTGTGTTGGAGACAGACAACAACAAGTGGAACAATTATTGCACCAACAACTACTCCCGCCCACTCTGCAACTGCACTTATGGCATCCCAGTTGTTATCAAGTTCTGGTGCATAGGTTATTCTAAATCCCATGCACCACAGAACAAAGGCAATAAGTGCCTCTCCAACTACTATCCATATCGCAACGCTTTTGAATATCCTCTTCATCAT
>OKZN01000219.1_pt1 | contig 20041 bp, 15 predicted proteins | sample 1609111 | NCBI WGS metagenome assembly OKZN01 (sample SAMN02675048, study PRJEB24791) | human gut metagenome, SKBSTL034 | isolation source: stool | host: Homo sapiens | place: USA
ACTTGCGCCGATGGTACTGCAATGCAATGCGGGAGAGTAGGTAGCCGCCTCCTTTCAATTTCAGAAGCCTCGATTACGAAAGTAGTCGGGGCTTTTCTGTTTTTCCTACAGTTCTGCTTTCTTATCGCCCAGCTTTTTCCCACAGCTCCTCACAGCTCCTTTTTCCTTTTTTACCTTTATATTGATTTATATCAAACCTAAGTGTTATTAAGTGTTTAATTACGTAAAAATGCGCTGATAATCAGCCGATTACTTGCATAATTCGTTTTTTTTTTGTATCTTTGCAAACGATAAGAATAAGGATACCAGTATCTTGTGCTTTTTGTTGTGTGAGAAGGTATCCATTAAGGTATCTAACGGGACTGAGGTGAGCAACCTTTCTTTTTCTCACAAGTTGCCACCGCGAAATCTCTGATGTTGTATTTCAGCTTTTCAGGTTCCATAAAACAATTAATATGAAGAGAATAACAATGGTATTAGTTAGCATGTTAATGCTGACATTAGAAATTCATGCAGCGTCGGCTGCAACATCAGGAAATGTATCCTCTACTAGCGAGATGGACTGGACTCCAGTGATGGACGCTATCATTCAGGTAGAGAGTAAGGGTGATCCGAAAGCTAAGAGCGGTAACTCTGTAGGTGTGATGCAGATCACTCCAATTTTAGTAGCAGAATGTAATAATATTCTGAAGCGCAAGAAATCGAAGAAGCGCTACACTTTGGCTGATAGATATAATGTAGCTAAATCTAAAGAAATGTTTCTATTGATTCAGAGTGTCTACAATCCTCTTAATAGTATCGAGCGCGCAATCCGTTCATGGAATGGCGGTAATCATTACAGTAAGAAGCGTACTCAGAGATATTTCGAGAAGGTAATGAAACTTTTGAAAAAGTAATTCTTTTTCCATAAGGCCCGATTGTTCTGAAAAAGAGCAATCGGGCTTGCTTTTTACTCGTTTTCGCCTCTTTTATGTACGTTTTGTTGTTATTCTGTTTAATAACTGTTAAATATATGCAGATTTCTGACAAAATGTTTGGCGGGGTCGGAAAAAAGTCGTACCTTTGCACTCGCAATTCAGAAATGAGTTGATTATATCGCGGTGTGGAGCAGTTGGTAGCTCGCCAGGCTCATAACCTGGAGGTCGCATGTTCGAGTCCTGCCGCCGCAACAATGATCGGGTAAGAAGTTGGTCAACAACATCTTATCCGATTTTTTTGTGCCCTAATTTATTAATTTAACATTAAATATTTGTTTAATTCGAATTAAAGTGCTACTTTTGCACAATAATATTTTTATGTGCAATTAATAAAAAAGGAAGGGCTTCAATATGTCAGTATCCAAAACAAGACAAAAACTGGTAGATGTCGCACGACAACTCTTTGCCAAGAATGGTATAGCAAATACTACGATGAATGATATTGCTGTAGCTTCAGGTAAGGGTAGACGTACGCTTTATACTTATTTCAGTAGGAAGGAGGATGTCTATTACGCTGTGATAGAATCAGAGTTGGAGCGTCTTTCGGACAAGTTGGACGAGGTTGCTAATTGCAAGATGCGTCCACAGGATAAAATTATCGAGCTTATCTATACTCACCTCAGTATGATCAAGGAAACGGTTGTAAGAAACGGTAACCTCCGTGCTGAGTTCTTCCGAAACATCTGGATGGTTGAGAAGGCGAGAAAAAACTTCGATGAAGACGAAATAGAGATTCTCAGAAGAATTTATGCCGAAGGAAGAGAAGATGGTGAGTTTGATATTGATAACATCGATTTGGTGGCCGATATTACTCACTATTGTATCAAAGGTCTCGAGGTTCCATTTATCTATGGACGTTTGGGCCATGGCATGAATGTGGAGTCGAGCAAACCTCTGGTTGCCAAGGTGGTTTATGGTGCCTTGGGAAAGTCGGGCTTGAAACTCTAGATAAAAGAAAATGGTAAATACGTAACTAATTGATAATTAATTAAATAAGAAAGAAATGGGATTATTAAGTGGTAAAACAGCCCTTGTAACAGGTGCTGCTCGCGGCATCGGTAAGGCTGTCGCTATGAAGTTCGCCTCTGAGGGCGCTAACATCGCATTTACAGACCTCGTACTCAACGACGATATGGCTGCCGGTTTGGAAGCTACTCGTAAGGAGATTGAGGCTCTTGGTGTAACCTGTCGTGCTTATGCTGGTAATGCAGCAGATTTCGAGGAGACACAGAAGACAGTTAAGCAGATTCATGAGGACTTCGGTTCTATCGATATCCTGGTTAACAATGCAGGTATCACTAAGGACGGTTTGATGCTCCGTATGAGCGAGGCTCAGTGGGATGCTGTTTTGAATGTAAACTTGAAGTCAGCCTTCAACTTCATTCATGCTTGCTCTCCAATCATGCTTCGTCAGCGTGGTGGTTCTATCATCAACATGGCTTCTGTAGTAGGTGTTCATGGTAATGCAGGTCAGTGCAACTATGCAGCTTCTAAGGCTGGTATGATTGCTTTGGCTAAGTCTATCGCTCAGGAGTTGGGGCCTAAGGGCGTACGCGCCAATGCTGTAGCTCCTGGTTTCATCGAGACTGCAATGACTGCACAGTTGCCTGAGGAAATCCGCAAGGACTGGATGCAGAAGATTCCATTGCGTCGTGGTGGTCAGACAGAGGATATCGCAAATGTTTGCCTCTTCCTCGCTTCCGACTTGTCTAGCTATGTTAGCGGTCAGGTTATTCAGATCGACGGTGGTATGAACATGTAATCTCTCGGCAACGTTTTGTTGATAAAACATGCAGGTAGTTTACGAAGACAACCATATAATCATAGTCTCTAAGAAAAGTGGTGAAATCGTGCAGGGCGACAAGACCGGCGACGAACCTCTCTCGGAGACTGTGAAACAGTACATCAAGGAGAAGTATCACAAGCCGGGAAATGTATTTCTCGGTGTGGTGCATCGCCTTGACCGTCCTGTTTCGGGTTTGGTCGTATTTGCCAAGACTTCTAAGGCATTGAGTCGTCTGAATAATATGTTCAGGGATGGCGAAGTTCACAAAACCTATTGGGCAATCGTGAAGAACATGCCAAAGGAACCTGAGGCTACGCTCACCCATTGGATAGTAAGAAATGAAAAGCAGAATAAGAGCTATGCTTACGACCATGAGGTGAAAAACTCGAAGAAAGCGATATTGAAGTATAAGGTGATAGGTCATACAGACCATTATACACTTCTGGAGGTGAACTTGATGACGGGTCGCCATCATCAGATAAGATGCCAGCTTGCCAAGATGGGATGTCCTATCAAGGGAGATCTGAAATACGGTTCTCCACGTAGCAATGCAGATGGCAGTATTTCTCTCCTTTCACATAGAGTAGAATTTGTTCATCCTGTGTCTAAAGAAACAATAGTAGCAGAGGCTCCGCTGCCGGATGATAATCTTTGGCGAGCTATTGCACCCTAACTCAAAAATCCATGCTTATGAAGAGGTATGCGAAATGGGCAGGAATCACGGTGTTGACTCCATTGGTGCTCATCTTTTTGTTATCCATTCTGCTTTATCTGCCACCTGTTCAAAATTGGGCGGTAAAGCAAGTGGCTGCTTATGCCTCTGAGTCGACGGGTATGGATATTTCGGTAAAGCAAGTACGCCTCGTCTTCCCTCTGAAACTAGGAGTGGAAGGCGTAAAGGTACTTCAGCCAATCGACTCACTCAAGAATTCCCCAAACTTGGCTTTAAAAAATAAGAGAGATACCGTTGCCGACATCCAGAAGATGGTGGTAGACGTACAATTGTTGCCTCTTTTCGAAAGTCAAGTCATGGTGGATGAACTCAATTTCACCCAGATGAAGGTGAATACCACTAATTTTATTCACGAAGCCAGAATCAAGGGCAATGTAGGTAATCTGCGCCTGAAGGCTCATGGCATTGATCTCGGAAAGGAGAAGGTCAGGGTGAATCATGCCCTGTTGGCTGATGCCCGTCTCTCGGTAGAACTGAGCGATACTGTGCCGCCGGATACTACGCCTAGTACCAATTTCTGGAAGGTGAATATCGAAAAACTGAAACTGAAGAACACTGATTTCGTATTACACATGCCTGGAGATACCCTCCAGGTGAATGCTTATTTTGGAGATGCGGTGGCGCAGACTACCTATCTCGACCTTTATAAAGGACTTTATCAGATAGGTCATCTTGACTGGAAGAAGGGCAAGGTGAACTATGACCAGAACTATATCCGTCCGGTATCGGGCATGGACTTTAACCATATCGCCCTGTCGGCCATGACTTTGAAGGCAGACTCTTTATATTATTGCGATTCGAAGATCGATGTCAAGATTCGTGAAGTTCAGTTTAAGGAGAAAAGCGGTTTGCAGGTAGACCAGCTCTATGGCAGATTCGTGATGGATTCCGTGAAACTGCAGTTGCCTGATATCTGTCTCCGTACCCCATACTCCCAATTGCAGGCAACGGTGGATATGGATATGAATGCCTTTGATGAGGTGAAACCTGGCAAGTTGATGGCACAGCTGAAGGGAGCTTTGGGCCGTTCAGACCTGTTCCTCTTTGCAAGTGATGCCTTCCCAGACGCCATGAAGAAGAAATGGCCTTTCTATCCGATGAAGATAGAAGGATCGTTCAAGGGAAATATGCAGCAGGCATCTTTCTCGGGCTTGAAACTGTCGCTGCCTACAGCCTTCGAACTGAGTGCTGATGGAAAATTGGGTAACCTGACGGATATGAACCGTCTGAAGGCAAATGTAAATCTGAACGCCCGTACCTATCATCTGGATTTCGTTACCGCCATGTTTGACCCTTCTCTGATGCAGGAGATACGTGTGCCTAGCGGTATCGGAATTCGTGGTAACATTCAGGCAGACGGCTCCAGATATGCTACCCGACTCGCCATTACCGAAGGTCGTGGCAGAATGAGGGTAGATGCCAAGATAGATGCGAAGACACGGAAAGACGGCAGTATCGATATGAACCGTCTGGCTTATCAAGCTAAGATTCAGGCGCACAACATCCAGGCAAAGCATTTCCTTCCAAAACAGGATTTGCATTCTTTCACCGGCTCATTGCAGGCGAAGGGAGTGGGAACTGATTTCCTCTCTCCTCGTACCCGATTGCAGGCTAAGGCACAGGTAAACCAGATTCAGTATGGCAAATACAAACTGGATCATGTATTGGCAGTGGCTCACGTTGCCAATGGAAAGGTGCATGCCGATATCGACAGCAAGAGCCAGTATCTTACGGGGCTCGTCAGCCTTGATGCACTTACGAATTCCAAGAAACTGGAGGCTACCCTGGTGGCAGATGTCCGCGATGTGAATCTTTATTCATTAGAGGTAACGAAGGCACCGATGCGCCTGTCGCTCTGCGGTCACATGGATATCAGGTCCGACCTGAAGGACAGTCACGACATCATGGCTTCGATGAGTGATATTACGGTTCGTACGGCAGAGAAGAATTATCGTCCGGTGGGTGTTGACGCTGATGTCTTTACCCGCAGAGATACCACGCACGCAGTCATCAATTGTGGCGACTTCCATCTCAACATGGATGTACACGGAGGCTATAAGCAGTTGATGAGCCGTTTTGCCGGATTGCAGAAAGAATTGGCTCATCAGCTTAGGAACCATCATATCGATCAGGTGAAGATGCGCAGTCAGTTCCCTTTCGGTCATGTTTATCTTACCACAGGAAAGGACAATTTCATTTCCCGTTTCATCGCTTACTGCGGTTATGATTTCAAGACGGTGGATATGAAGATGACCATGTCGCCTGTAACAGGTGTCAATGGTTATCTCAACATCGATTCACTGGTAGCGAGTGGCATGCAGTTGGATACGATCCGTACCTTGGTGAAGACTGAGGGCGATACCATCCGCTATGCAGCACGTGTTCAGAACAACAAGCATAATCCTCAGTATGTGTTCCGGGCACAGGTAGAGGGCGAACTGCAGGAGAAAGGTTCCAATATCGATGCCCGCATCTATGATGCCAAAAACAGATTGGGTGTAGATGTGGGGCTGGAGGCGCTGTTGCTGGAAAACGGCGTGAAGATTTCGCTCATCGATACCCATCCTGTCCTGGGGTACAAAAAGTTTACTGCCAACGATGACAACTATCTGATGTTGGGCAATGACGACCGTGTTTCTGCCAATCTGATTCTGAAGGCAGCCAACGGCATGGGTATCCGTATATATAGCAATGATGAAAACGAAGAAGCGCTGCAGGATCTTACGGTGAGCATGAGCCAGTTTAATCTGGATAAAGTGCTCAGCGTGATTCCTTATATGCCTGACATCTCGGGTATTCTTGACGGCGACTTCCATATTATCCAGACCAAGGATGAATTCTCGGTTTCTTCTAATCTGAACATCGACAATATGGTTTACGAAAAGTGTCCGATGGGAGATGTCGGTACTGAATTCGTTTACATGCCAAAGAGCGACGGTTCTCATTATGTAGATGGTTTCCTCAATTATGAGGGTGAAGAAGTAGCTACCGTAAAGGGTACTTACAAATCGGAAGGAAACGGTTATCTCGATGCCGAAGTGGGTATGGAGAAGTTGCCTCTGCATTTTGTCAACGGTTTCGTTCCTGACCAGATTATGGGTCTGAAGGGATATGGCGAAGGAAAACTGAGTTTGAAGGGAGCCTTGAGCCAGTTGGATGTAGAGGGCGAAGTATATCTGGATTCGGCTTATTTCGTCAGTGTGCCGTATGGCATCACGATGCGTTTTGCCAACGATCCTGTCCGTATCATAGACAGCAAGTTGCTCTTCGAAAACTTCATGATGTATGCCAACAATGAGAGTCCGCTCAATATCCAGGGCAGTCTCGACTTTACGAATATAGAGAAGATGATGCTCGATATCCGGATGCGAGCACAGAACTTCCTGCTGATTGATGCCAAGGAGAATGCCCGTTCCGAGGCTTTCGGCAAGGCGTATGTCAACTTCTTTGGAGCGATGCGCGGACCGGTAAGCAATCTGAAGATGCAGGGTAAGCTGGATGTTCTCGGCAATACGGATATGACGTATGTGCTGAAAGAATCGGAACTGACTACTGATACGCAGCTCGATGAGCTGGTGAAGTTTACGAATTTCAAGAGTGGCAAGCCTGTCGTTGTCGAGCGTCCGGCACTGGAAGGATTGAACATGATGTTGGGCATGTCGATAGACGAGTCGGCTCATATCCTCTGTGCATTGAATGCCGACCAAACCAACTACATCGACCTGATGGGCGGTGGTGATCTGACGATGACTTACAATTCGGTTGATGGCATCGGCATCACGGGCAAGTATACCCTGAACAATGGCAAGATGAAATATTCGCTGCCTATCATTCCGCTCAAGACGTTTGATATTCAGGATGGCAGCTACATAGAGTTTAACGGCGATCCGTTCAACCCGACCCTGAACATCACGGCAACAGAGAATGTCAGGACAACGGTAAACGAGGGACAGGGAACCGGCCGCTCGGTGGATTTCATTTGTGGCGTAAAACTCTCGCAGACATTGAATAAGCCAGGCATCCAGTTTATCGTTTCTTCACCAAACGATGCCACCTTGCAGGATGAACTGAACACGATGAGTATTGAAGAGCGGGGTAAGATAGCCATTACGATGCTGGCTTCGGGCATGTATCTTGCCAACGGAAATACCAATTCGTTCTCCATGAACAGTGCCTTGAGCTCATTCCTCAACTCAGAGATCAATAATATTGCAGGTTCAGCGATGCGTTCTGTGGGGGTAGATGTCGGTATGTCGGTAGATAACTCCACCAATGCAGCAGGTGCCATGCACACCGATTACAACTTTAAGTTTGCCAAGCGGTTCTTCAACAACCGCTTGAGTTTCAGTGTGGGCGGCAAGGTTTCTACCGGTGCAGAAATGGAGAATGCAGCCAACAATGATGATGTATTCTTCAACAATATCGAATTGCAGTACCGTCTCAACGAAGGTGCGAGCCAGTATATCCGTGCCTTCTACAACAATAATACCTACGATTGGCTCGAAGGCTTGATTGGTGAGTATGGTATCGGTTTCAAGTGGCAGAGAAAACTGCAACATTTCAAGGATATCTTCCGTTTCAAGACTGATAAGCAGCAGATTCCTACAGCCCCAATGGAGAAGAATCCTGCGGTGAAGAAGAGTACGAACGAAAAGAAGGATACGATGGAGAAAGCCAAAACAAAGGACTTTGACCCATTGAAACTTAACGAAAAGTAATGAGCGATATGAAACAGCAGAACAGGTTATACCTTATTATATATGTGGCAGCATTGCTGATGTTGTCGGGGCAGCTCATAACGGGTTGCTCTTCAACCAGTGCGCTGAAAGAAGACGAGCAGCTGTTTACGGGTCTGGTACCTATTGAGTATAAGAACTACGAGAAGGGAGCTTATGCTGATTCTACCATCACCGAGATGGAGTATGCCCTGGCTTCGGCTCCGAACGGTGCTTTGTTCGGAAGCAGCTATTACCGCACTCCGTTCCCTGTGCGCCTGTGGATATGGAATGCTTTCTCTCAGTCGGATGGAGCACTGGCTAAGTGGATAACCAAGGTATTCGGTTCCAAACCTAAGCTGATGGCGAATGTGAATCCGCAACTCCGTGCCCAGGTAGCCGAGCATCAGCTCGATAAATATGGCTATTTTAACGGTAAGGTGACTTATGATGTGCTGACACAGAGCAATCCGAAGAAGGCGAAGGTCGCCTATCAGGTAGACTTCGGTCATCTCTGGACGCTTGATTCTATGGCTTATCTCAACTTCCCAGCCAAGAGCAAGCAGTTTATAGATGCTTCTATGAACAAGGCGCTGATACGGAAGGGGAGTCCTTTCAATGTCGCCAACATGGAATCGGAACGTCAGCGTATCACCCGTCTGTTCCGCAACAGGGGCTATTATTTCTATCAGAACAGTTATGCTTCTTATCTTGCCGATACCGTGAATGTGCCCGGCAAGGTGCAGTTGCGGCTGATGATGGCAGACAGCGTGGACGATAGGGCTACCCGCCAGTGGTATATCGGAAAGATTCATGTTAATTTCAGAAAGCAGTATATGGAGGAGTTGAAGGATTCCTTTGTGCGCAGCTATCTGAGTTTCCATTATAATGGAAGAAAGATGCCGATACGTCCGGGCATCGTTTTGCAGAGTCTGCGCCTGCGTCCCCGTGAACTGTATCGGGTACGTACCGAGGAGCGTGCCAAGACTGGACTTCAGGAGATGGGACTCTTCAGCTATTCCAGCATCCAGTTCTCTCCCCGTTCGGTGCAGACCCTAGACAGTTTAGGCCATGTAGTATATCGTGATACTTTGGATGCCAATATCGATCTGGTATTCGACAAGCCATACGATTTCTATGTCGAGGCAAATGCCCGCGGCAAAACGACCGGTAGAGTAGGACCGGAGTTGGTTGTGGGACTTACCAAGCGCAATGCTTTTCATGGAGGCGAGAAACTTACTGTCAACCTGCATGGTTCGCATGAGTGGCAAACTATCAGTCAGGCTGGTGGAGGTTCTACCCGCATCAATTCCTATGAATACGGATCGGATGTTTCCGTAGAGTTCCCTCGCATCATCACGCCTTGGAATATGTTCAGAACGATGGAGCAGAATGAGCGCAGATACCGTGCCGGGCATATGCCTACCAAATATCGGGGTGTGCCAACTACTACCATCAAGGCTTCGATGAATGTGCTGAACAGAGCCAGCTATTTCCGACGTCATGTGGCAGCGGGCGAGTTAACCTATGCGTGGTCAACCTCTTACCAGCATCAGCATTCTTTCAGTCCGCTGATTCTCTCTTATGAGTTTATGAACAGCCGCACAGCCGCTTTCGATAGCATCCTCGCCCTGCATCCTTATCTTCAGATATCGATGCGCGACCAGTTTGTGCCTAAGATGAGTTACACCTATACTTATCGCAGTCCGCGCCGTTACCGCCATCCTATCACCTGGTCAACCACCATCAGCGAGGCAGCCAATATCCTTTCGCTCGGTTACATGGCGGCCGGAAAGGGATGGAACGAGAAAGACAAGAAGATGTTCAAGAATCCGTTTGCTCAGTTCCTGAAACTGGAGACAGATTTCGTGAAATATTGGCGTATCACCCAGGATGGTACGCTGGTGGGACATGTCAATGCCGGCATTATCTGGAGTTATGGCAATGCCGAGAATGCTCCTTATTATGAGCAGTTCTATATCGGTGGTGCCAACAGTGTGCGAGCCTTTAATGTGCGGAGTATCGGACCGGGTAGATACCAGCCTACCAACAGCAAGTATTCGTATATCGACCAGACGGGCGACATCAAGTATCTGATGAATCTGGAATACCGTCAGAAGGTATGGGGCAATCTCTATGGAGCCCTTTTCCTGGATGCAGGTAATGTGTGGACCTTACGCAACCATGAGTACAGTTCGCTCGGCAAGTTTGATGTAGACAAGTTTTTCCGGCAGCTGGCGGTAGGCACCGGTGTCGGTGTGCGTTATGACATGGGTATGTTTGTGATACGTGTCGACTGGGGCATCGGTCTGCATGTTCCTTACGATACCGGCAAGAATGGCATCTATAACATCCGTCGGTTCAAGGATGCCCAGAGTCTGCATTTCGCTGTGGGTTATCCTTTCTAGGTTTTGCCTGGGAGATGTGTCCGGAAATAAGTCTGATATGTGTTACAGATAGTGCATAAAAGAACAAAAATTGATATTAATCAAAAAAAAGTAGGAAAACGTGCGGTTAACTGCATTTTTTTTGTTACTTTTGCATCGTTATTTTTTTAATAACTATCAACTATTAATAAATAAAAGTATAGACAAAATGAAACCTACGTTATTGCTTTTGGCTGCCGGTATGGGTAGCCGTTATGGTGGTTTGAAACAGCTTGATGGTCTGGGTCCTAATGGTGAGACTATCATGGACTACAGCATCTATGATGCTATTCAGGCTGGTTTCGGAAAGATCGTATTCGTTATTCGCAAGGACTTCGAAGATCAGTTCCGTGAGAAGATTCTTTCAAAGTATGAGGGGCATATTCCTGCAGAACTTTGCTTCCAGGCATTGGATAATCTCCCAGAGGGATTCTCAGTTCCTGAAGGTCGTGAGAAACCATGGGGTACAAACCATGCTGTCCTGATGGCAAAGGATATCATCAAGGAACCTTTCTGCGTAATCAACTGCGATGACTTCTACAACCGCGATTGCTTCATGGTAATCGGCAAGTTCCTCTCTGAACTTCCAGAGGGCAGCAAGAACCGTTACGCCATGGTAGGTTTCCGTGTAGGTAATACCTTGAGTGAGAATGGTACCGTAGCTCGCGGCATCTGCTCTAAGGATGCTGATGAGAACTTGACAACCTGTGTAGAGCGTACCGAGATCATGCGTATCGACAGTAAGGTATCTTACAAGGACGAGCAGGGCGAGTGGGTTGCTGTTGGCGACAATACTCCTGTTTCCATGAACGTTTGGGGCTTCACACCTGATTACTTCCAGCATAGTGAGGAGTACTTCAAGGAGTTCTTGAGTGATCCTAAGAATATGGAAAACAAGAAGGCTGAGTTCTTCATCCCATTGATGGTCAACAAGCTCATCAATGAGGGTACAGCTACCGTTAAGGTGCTCGATACTACCAGCAAGTGGTTTGGTGTAACTTATGCAGCCGACCGCCAGAGTGTTGTTGATAAGATCCAGCATCTTATCAATGAGGGTGTTTATCCTAACAAGCTCTTCTAATTTAATGTGATGGATATAAACATTAATATATTGACAGATCAGGAAGCCGCTATTCTCCGAGAGACGATAGCGGCTTCTCATCGTATTGTCGTCTGTGCACATAAGTCGCCAGACGGTGATGCCGTCGGCTCTTCTTTGGGATGGGCTGGTTATCTTCGTTCTTTGGGCAAGAAAGTTGACATTTGTGTGCCGGATATGATACCGGATTCTATTTCCTGGTTGCCTGGAGCTGCCGGTATCCTGCGATATGACAGACAGCCTGAACTGGTGCAGCGAGCTTTCGATGAAGCCGACCTGGTATGCTGTGTTGACTTTAGCAGTGAGGGACGTCTTGATGAGATGGATCATGTATTGTTGGGTTGCAAGACTCTGCGTGTCATCATCGACCACCATCTGGCTCCTAATCTTGAGGCTAAGCTGCTGGTTTCGCAGCCACATGCCAGCAGTGCCAGCGACCTGGTATTCCGTGTAGTCTGGCAGTTGGGAGGTTTCCCACAGATGGATCAGACCTGGGCTACCTGCATCTATTGCGGCATGATGACCGATACGGGCGGTTTCACCTATAATTCTACCCAGCCTTATATCTATTACATCATCTGCTTGCTGCTTACCAAGAACATCGACAAGGATAAGATTTACCGCAATGTCTTCAATAATGCCCGCATTCCGGCAGTCCGGTTCCGTGGCTATCTGATGAATGAAAAGTTGCAGGTAATAGAGGGCCTTCATGCCAGTTTCTATACCGTGACCCGTAAAGAGTTGAAGAAGTATGACTTTATCAAGGGCGACCTGGAAGGACTGGTGAACGTACCTCTTACCATCAAGGGACACAAACTCTCCATTTCTCTTCGTGAAGATACAGATATAGACAATCGCGTATTGGTAAGTCTCCGTTCGGTAGACGATTTCCCATGCAATAAGATGGCAGCTGAGTTCTTCAATGGTGGCGGTCATCGCAATGCTTCTGGCGGCAAATTGCTTTGCAGCATACAGGAGGCAGAGCAGATAGCACTGAAGGCTATCCTGGCATACGCCGATATGCTGAAGTAGCCGTTTTTTCCTTAGAAATGACGAAAAAGACAGAAAACAACCCCGTTTTGAGGCAATAGGATGATAATAAGTGATAAATAATAATAAAATCAACCTATTCCTCTCGGTGTTGTCTTATCTTTTTTGTACCTTTGCCCAATAAATCAGATTTTAAAAAGAAGAATGAAGAAATTTTTGTTTGCAATGATTGCTTTTGCGGCTGTTTTATCGTTTGCCGCATGCAATGATAGTGAGACTTATAAGGACATGCGCGACAGAGAGCTCGATTCTATCAGCTCTTTCTTGCGTAAGGAAAATATTAAGGTTATCTCCGAGGATGAGTTCAACAGACGTTGGAAAAATAATGAAAAACTGACGGATACAGCAAAGAACAACAACGAATGGGTACTTTTCAACAGTAACGGTATCTACATGCAGGTGATTGACCAGGGATGTGGCGACTATATCAAGAAAGGTACATCGGTAGATGTATTGGTCCGCTTTGATGAGTATAATCTTTCGTATGCTGCTGAAATGAGTGATAAGTGTCTCACGCTTTCAAACAAAGTTCCTGCTTATTCCTATTATGTAGATAAGATAAGCGTTACCAATACTTCCGGTACATTCACCGGTTCTTTCGTTGATCCTTCAGCCAGTCTGATGGCCAATACATATAATTCATCCAATTATGGCAGTGTAAGTTCTACCGTGCCTAGCGGTTGGCTCATACCATTCACCTGGATTAAGATAGGCAGACCGAAGACTGATGATGAACGCATCGCTCATATCCGTTTGCTCGTACCTCACTCTTACGGTACCACATCGGCATCGGGCAGTGTGCAGGCATGTGTCTACGACATGACCCTGCAGAAAGGAAGATAAACATAAACAGAGAAAGATATATTTATGACACTGATTAAGTCAATTTCTGGTATCCGCGGTACTATCGGCGGTCCAGCGGGCGATACTTTGAATCCGCTCGATATCGTTAAGTTCACTTCAGCATACGCTACCTTCATTCGCCGTAGCGGTGCTTCAGAGAGTAATACCATCGTTGTAGGCCGTGATGCGCGCATCTCTGGCGAGATGGTAAAGAATGTGGTTTGTGGAACCCTCATGGGTATGGGCTACGATGTGCTGAACATCGGTCTGGCTACTACTCCTACCACTGAACTTGCTGTTACCATGAGTGGTGCCGCCGGCGGTATCATCATCACAGCTTCTCACAACCCACGCCAGTGGAATGCCCTCAAGCTCCTCAACGAGAAGGGTGAGTTCCTTACAGCAGCTAATGGTAACGAGGTGCTGGGTATCGCAGAGAAGGAAGACTTCGACTATGCGGATGTGGATCATCTCGGAAAATATACTGAAGACAATACCTTCAACAAGCGCCATATCGACTCCGTACTTGCTTTGAAGCTCGTAGATGTCGAAGCAATCAAGAATGCCCACTTCAAGGTTTGTGTAGATTCCATCAACTCAGTTGGTGGCGTTATACTTCCAGAGTTGCTCGATGCGCTCGGTGTAGCATATACTTTTCTCAATGGTGAGCCTACAGGCGATTTCGCTCATAATCCGGAGCCATTGGAGAAGAACCTCGGTGGTATCATGGATGAGTTGAAGAAGAGTGGTTACGATATGGGTATCGTTGTAGACCCTGATGTTGACCGTCTGGCTTTCATCTGCGAAGATGGCAAGATGTTTGGCGAAGAGTATACCTTGGTAAGTGTGGCAGATTACGTGTTGGGCAAGACTCCAGGCAATACCGTCAGCAACCTTTCATCTACCCGTGCCCTCCGTGATGTTACGGAGAAGCATGGTGGCAAGTACACCGCAGCTGCTGTAGGCGAGGTGAATGTAACTACCAAGATGAAGGATGTTAACGCTGTTATCGGTGGTGAAGGCAATGGTGGAGTTATCTATCCAGAGAGCCATTACGGTCGTGATGCCCTCGTTGGTATCGCCCTCTTCCTGAGCAGTCTGGCTCACAAGGGCTGCAAGGTGAGCGAGCTCCGTGCCAGCTTCCCTAACTATTTCATCGCCAAGAACCGCATCGACCTGACTCCATCTACCGATGTAGATGCTATCCTCGTGAAGGTTAAGGAGATGTATGGTAAGGAGAAGGATGTCACCGTAACAGATATCGATGGCGTCAAGCTCGATTTCCCTGACAAGTGGGTTCATCTCCGCAAGAGTAATACCGAGCCTATCATCCGCGTATATAGCGAGGCCTCTACCATGGAGCAGGCTGATGAACTGGGCAAGAAGCTCATGCAGGTGGTTTACGATATGCAGTAAGATACTGAATATGAGATTATATAAAAAGAGATGAAGCAACGTAGATTTTGCTTCATCTCTTTTTTTTGTGCGCCGATTTCCATCTGCAAAACTTCTGTAATTTGAAGAAAGATAGAGAAAGATTTGGCTTTCTCAGATAAAAATCGTATTTTTGTTGCGAAATTGCAGACAATGAGGCCTCTGAGCCTTTGTTGCAGTAATGAAAAACTTGAACCGTTCCTTATAGGGAGCATAACTGAAATTACAGAATAATGGAATCTATTATAAAGCATTATCAGGTAGCCCATGTCGGGTTCAGCCTTTCTTGTCCTGATTCCTCTCAGGAGATGATGGCTGTTTTATAGGAGGCTTATTAGGCGTTTGAATGCGAAGAACAGGTCGCATCTGCTGCCCTGACCTCCTTCTCTCTTACCTTGAACGAAAGCGGGGAAGAACTGAGGAAACCTGCCGGTTTCAAGGAGGAATGCAGACAGGATGAGGAGGGACAGCTCATTATCAGTGGTAGTCTGGGAGAGAAGCAGAAGGCGTTCCTGATGGCAATGACTGATATGAAATCGATATTGGTTACAGGTCATGATTATCAGCATTCCAGTCTTCTGGTTCCTGCTGGCACCTTCAGCCAGAAGTCGCCTTCCGGATCCCTCAAGGCAACCGTTGACACCTCGCTGATGCTCCTCTATGCCATGCGTTCGCATATCGTGTATATAGAGCAGGGTAATACGCTGATGAGCGGAACTATTCGCGATAATCTTCTTCTTGCCAATCCCGTGGCTACCGATGAGCAGCTTACCGAAGCCCTTCATGTAGCCTGTGCCGATTTCGTGTTCAGTTTGCCGGCAGGTATGGATACGAAGATAGGAGAGCATGCCACCCGTTTGAGTGGCGGTCAGGCACAGCGCATTGCTATAGCCCGCAGTCTTTTGCGCGAAGGCAACATTCTGTTGTTGGATGAAATCAGCTCATCGCTGGATGCCGAAACCGAGAAGCTTCTTTTCGACCGCCTCTTTACTTCGTATTCCGATAAGACTATTATCTGTGTTACGCATAGAAAGGAGGTGGCAGACAGATGCCAGGAGCAGATACGGCTGTGATGATGTGTTTTTATGGAAGTCCGGTTAACAAGGCTGCATGCTGTGTGTAAAGCATGGGTGTAGCGTAAGTATAAAAAGAAAGCTCAGGGCTATCTGCCCTGAGCTTTTTTCATTATCATGATTTCTGTATCATACAAAACCGATTATAATATAAGGCGGAGTGAAAATCAACATTCCCTCCGCCTTGTATTTCTTCCTGCTCATTATTTTATTTACGTCCAATATATTAGTATTTCTAATATATTCGTCGTTTTATTCTTCGTATCTTATTACCGCCTTCATTTTTTGTCCAGTATTTACAAAATCACTATCCATTTGTATAACGAGACAAAAATTGACGGGTACGCTCTTCTTTTGGATTTTCAAACACTTCCTCAGGTGTTCCCTGCTCAAGTATTTTACCGTCATCCATAAACAGAACTTTGTCCGATACGTCTCTTGCAAATGCCATCTCATGCGTTACGATGATCATCGTAGTATTCTGATCTGCAAGTCCTTTGATAACTTTCAGTACTTCACCTGTAAGCTCCGGATCAAGTGCTGAAGTCGGCTCGTCAAAAAGGATCACATCCGGATTCATCGCAAGAGAGCGGATGATCGCAACTCTCTGCTTCTGACCGCCTGATAAAGTGGACGGATAGACATCTGCCTTATCCTCCAGTCCGATCCTGGTAAGAAGCTTCAAGGCATTTTCCCTGACTTCTTTTTTGATCTGTTCCTTTGTCGTAGTGATCGGAACAAGAGCTTCTTTCTTATCTTTTCCTCTGAAAACATTTTTGAACTGAATCCTGCGGTTCGCTCTTTTTGCTTTCTTCAGATCCCTGCACTGCAGATATTCCGGTGCCATCATCACATTCTGCAGAACCGTCTTATTGTTAAAAAGATTGAAATGCTGGAATACCATTCCCATATGGCGGCGATGAACATTAATATCTACTTTCATATCTGCAATATCAACACCGTTAAAAATGATACTTCCGCCTGTCGGATCTTCCATACAGTTTAAGCACCGCAGGAAAGTACTCTTACCGGAGCCGGATGGTCCGAGTACAGCAACGATATCACCTTTGTTGATCGTGACATTAATTCCCTTCAGGATCTCTTTGTCCCCGAAGCTTTTTCTAAGATTAATTACGTCTATCACTCTTCTTCAGGCTCCTTTCCAAGATTTTTACAAGCAGCGTTATGATCAGTACAAGTGCGATATAGATCAATGCCATCACAAGATAAGGTACCATAAATTCATAACTGTTACTTCCGATATAATTAAACGCAACATAAAGATCTGCTGCTCCGACGAAACTGACAACAGAAGTCTCTTTTACAAGCGAAATAAACTCATTTCCAAGTGTCGGAAGAATATTCTTGACAGCCTGTGGAATCACGATCTTTGTCATACTTGTCCCAAAGCTCAGACCCACGGCACGTCCTGCCTCCATCTGTCCCGGATCTACTGACTGAATACCACTTCGCATGATCTCTGAAATATAAGCTCCGCTGTTCAGACCAAATACAACCATTGCGACCTGCACACCGGTAATTTTTACTCCAATGATCGGAAGCAATACATAATAAAATACCAGTAGCTGTACTACCATAGGTGTTCCTCTGAAGAGTGCCACATAAAAACTGCAGATATGATTCAGCACCTTTGGCAGTGTCTTGTATTTCGGGATCACCCTTACTGTTGCGATCAGAGTTCCGATCACAATACCGATAATGAGACCGCAGATTGCGATCATCAATGTATTCTGCAAACCCTGCAGTACTTTTACATAGCCGTTCTGATCCAGAAAAATTTCTATAAATTTATCTACTTTCTGACTGAAATTGCCCATAAGTTTCCTTTCTTAAAAAAGGAAAATGCCGCAGCATACGTTGCCTGCATTTCCCTTTCTCTTCTCTTTCCTTCAACAGTACTGCACTGTGGCAGATCACTGTCCCGTTTCCCTGATCCTACTGAACCTCGTTGATTGCTGTTGTGATTGCAGATGCAGGAGCGGCATCAATGATAACATAATTGATATTTCCATTGAGCATATCCTGTACTGCCAGAGAACCACTCTTATAAGTTACGCATTTTGCCGGAAGTCCCGGGAAATCCCAGTCTTCGCTTCCTTCAACATAATACTGTCCTGTTGTTCCCTGCTGAACACCGATCTTATCAGACTCTTTCAGTTCTGCAAGTTTCGCTGCCACATCATCTGCACTCTTGCAGTCATCGAATGCTGTATCGTTGCTTGGTACGATCAGACGCTGGGATGCTGAATAGTAAGAATCTGTAAATGTAACATATTCTTCTCTCTCTTCATTGATTGTAAGTCCTGCCATAGCAATATCACATTTCTGCTGGCTTACAGACAGACATACTGCATCAAAATCCATATTCTCGATTACAAGTTCTTTTCCAAGCTTCTCTGCAAGAAGGGATGCGATCTCCATATCGATTCCATAATAATCTTCACCCTTTGTATACTCGAAAGGCTCAAATGCTGCATTTGTTGCAACAACGAGCTGATCCTTTGTGGTATCAAGCTTTGCTGACTTTACTGCCTCCGGCTCTCCATCTGAGAAATACTTATTGCAGATCTCATCCAGTGTACCGTCCTCTTTGATTGATGCAATAAAATCATTCACTTCGTCAAGAAGTTCCGGCTGCTCTTTATCAACACCAAATGCATACTCTTCATTCGTAAGGTCGATATCGATTACTTTTGCAGTCACTTTTTCATTGTTTCCGCCGCATCCAACCAGCATACTGGCTGCAAGTGCTGCTGACAGACATACTGCTAAAAATTTTTTCATGTCTCTTTCCTCCTGATTTATCCATTATTTTTCTGCATAAACATACAGATTATCTTAATAATTTTAACATACTTTTCACATAATGCAAGTAAATCGCCCTACATTTTCTGTTCTCTGATCTACTTTTATGTATTACAGTAATGCTGAAATTCCAAAGTAAAGGAATACGATGATTCCAAGTACGATCCGGTAATATCCAAATACTTTGAAATCATTGTTTCTGATATACTTCATCAGGAACTTGATTGCAATAATCGATACTCCAAACGATACAAGCATTCCAAGCAGCAATAAAAACACCTGCATTGGTGTAAATGCGAGTCCAAACTTGAATAACTTCAATGCACTTGCACCGAACATAACCGGAATCGCAAGTACGAAAGTGAATTCAGCAGCAACGGTTCTGGATACTCCAAGGATCAAAGCACCGACAATTGTTGCACCGGATCTGGATGTTCCAGGGAAGATTGCAGCGATCAGCTGGAAAAGTCCGATCAAAAATGCAGTCTTATAAGTAAGTTCATCCATACTGTTGATCTTCGCAGGTTTGCCCTTGTGATTATTCTCAACAATGATAAAGGCGATACCGAAGACAATCAGAGCAATCGCAACGCAAGGGTAATTGTAAAACCATTTCTCAAACAGATCATTGAATGGCATTCCAATCACGATCGCAGGGATACATGCAACAAGAACTTTCAGCCAGAGAATAATGATATCCATCTTTACATAACTTAAAATTCCGTTTCCGGATTTCTTTTTTCTATGTGCATGTTTTGCCTGACGGCGTCTGACAGTGTGACTTCCTTCCGGTGCACCAAATGGGAAGATCTGGTTCCAGAATAAGATGACAACGGCAAGAATCGCACCTAACTGGATCACAACTTCAAACATGCTGTAGAATTCTTCAGAAACATTTAATTTCACAAACTGATTCAAAAGAATCAGATGTCCCGTGCTGCTGATCGGCAGCCATTCTGTGATTCCTTCCACAATTCCAAAGAGGAAGGATTTCAAAAATTCAATCATTCTTAATTTATACTCCTTTTTATTGATGGATTGCAGCCATACTAAGAGATTCTAGTACTAAATGCAATCAT
>OKZN01000251.1_pt1 | contig 17617 bp, 14 predicted proteins | sample 1609111 | NCBI WGS metagenome assembly OKZN01 (sample SAMN02675048, study PRJEB24791) | human gut metagenome, SKBSTL034 | isolation source: stool | host: Homo sapiens | place: USA
CAGCGTTGAATTGCATATCGCAAATATGCTGTTTTCATGTTGCACTAATTTCTTGTCTTGCGATAAAAGCATCCGCCGCCCTCATTGGGCAGCAGATGCTCTTCCTTATATAATATATAATAGTTATTTCTGGGCGCAGACCTGCTTGAGGTGCTCACTCAGTTTCATATTCTCGCTGTAGTCCACCGGCACTACGATGACGCTGGGCACATCCTGCCGGAACGCCTCTTCCAGCGTGGGGATCAGCTCATCTGCCTTTTCGACGCGATAGCCCTTGCAGTGCATCGCCTCTGCCAACAGTTTAAAGTCGGGGTTGGAGAAGTCCACATAGCAGTGCTCCCCGCCGAACTGTTCCTGTTCCTTCCACTTGATCAGGCCGTAGCTGGAATCCTCCCAGATGAGGGTCACGAAGGGCACCTTCTCCCGCACCGCCGTCTCCAGCTCCTGACTATTCATCATGAAGCCGCCGTCGCCGCAAAGGGCCAGCACCTTCTTCTCCGGATAGAGCAGTTTGGCCGCGAATGCGCCCGGGATGGAGAAGCCCATGCTGGCGAAGCCGTTGGAGATGAGGCATGTGTTTGGCTCGTAGCAGTCATAGTGGCGGGCGATCCACATCTTATGAGCACCCACATCACTGACCAGAATATCGTCGCGGCCCATGACCTTCCGCACATCGGCAAGGATGCGGGCAGGCTTCATGGGGCAGCTGTCGTCTGCCGCCATCGCCTCATGCTCCGCCACCATCGCCTCATGCTCCGCCACCATCGTCTGGCGGAGGGCCAATGCAAACTCCGGCTCCCCGGTGCGGTGGGCACAGCGAAGGATCTCATACAGGCTCTCCGAGATGTCGCCCACCACTTCCACGGCGGGCTGATACCGCTTGTTGACGTCGGCGGGGGCGCTGTCGATGTGCACGATGGTCATGTCCTCCCGCGCGCCCCACTTGGCCGGGGCGCACTCCACGATGTCGTATCCGATGGCGATGACCACATCGGCGCGGTCGAAGAGCTGGTTGACGTGGTCCTTCTGCGGGATGCCGATGGTCCAGAGGCTGTATTTATCATCCATCGGGATGATGCCCTTAGCCATCATGGTATTAACCACCGGGATATGCAGCCGGTCGGCCAGCTCGGTGACGGCGGAAGCGGCATGGCCGCGCACCGCGCCCGCACCCGCGAGGATGACCGGGTTCTTTGCCTCGCTGATGATCTTTCCCGCCGCCGCAATGTGGGTCGGGTCGGCGTAGACATCGTGCATCTGCTGACGCTTGAGCGGCACAGCATCGGCGGGCATTTTGGCGATATTCTGAGGCAGGTCGATGTGGGTCGCGCCCGGCTTGCCCTTCTCGGCGTGCTTGAAGGCCAGACGCACGATCTCGCCCACCGTGTCGGGGCGGATGATCTGCTTCGAACGCTTGGTGATCGGCTCAAACATGGCCGTCAGGTCGAGGTACTGGTGGCTGGTGAGCTGCATCCTGTCGGTGCCCACCTGTCCCGTGATGGCCACCAGCGGCGCACCGTCCAGATAGGCGTCCGCCACGCCGGTGACTAGGTTGGTCGCGCCGGGACCGAGGGTGGACAGGCAGACGCCGGCCCGGCCGGTCAGACGGCCATAGACATCGGCCATAAAGGCCGCGCCCTGCTCGTGGCGCACCGGGATGAAGCGGATCTTGCTGTCCCGGATGGCAAACATCAGGTCAAGCGTTTCCTCGCCCGGAATGCCGAACATCACATCGACGCCCTCGGCTTCCAGACAGTCCACCAGCACCTGCGCGGTCGTTTTCATTTCCTTCATTTTCTTTCCCTCCCAAACGAAAAAGGCAGCGCGGCCCCTTACGGGCCACACTGCCTTTGCTGCGCCTATTGTAAACGATTTTAAGCCGCCCCGCAAGTGGAATTTTCCACAAAAAACGACTCACATTCGGTTTTTGCTCCGGCAGGCTTGACAAGCGACGGGGCAGGCCGTATGATGAAGGTACTTTTTGCAAAGCGAGGTAGTTATCATGTCCAGCATCACCATCCGCGGCTGCTGCATCGGCGCTGGCCGCCCCAAAGTCATCCTGCCCATCGTCGCTTCCACAGCGGACGGCATCCTCAGCGAGGCTGTGCGTCTGGCCGCACAGAAGGCCGACTGCATCGAATGGCGGGCCGACTGGTTTCCCGGGGCGCTGGACCCCGCCGCGCTGGGGCAGGTGTTGTCCGGACTGCGGGCCGCACTGAAAGAAAAGCTGCTCCTCGTGACCTTCCGCACCAAGGCTGAGGGCGGCGAAGCCGCGCTGACGCCCCAGCAGTACGCCAGTTTCTGCGAGGCCGTCTGTGCCAGCGGCTGCGCCGACCTGCTGGACATCGAATTTTTTCCGAACCGGGAGCATCTGTCGGCCCTCATCGAACAGGCACACCGGGCAGGCACAGCAGTGGTCTGCTCCAGCCACGATTTCCACAAAACGCCGCCCCGGACAGAAATGGTCGCCCGCCTGACCGCCATGCAGCAGGCCGGGGCCGACCTGCCTAAACTGGCCGTGATGCCCTGCTCCCCCTCGGACGTCCTTGAACTGCTGGCCGCCACCGCCGAGATGGCAGAGCGCCACCCCGAAACGCCCATTATCACCATGAGCATGGGAACGCTGGGTGCCGTGAGCCGCCTGTGCGGCGAAGCCTTCGGCTCGGCCATGACCTTTGCCAACCCCGGGCGGGCCAGTGCGCCCGGGCAGGTAGCCTTGGATGTCGTAAATGAAGTCTTGGAGAGCCTGCGGCTCGCGTAACCCAGCGCGATTTGCAAGTATAGCAGTTTGCGCTTTTAATGCACAAGCAACATCCGCAAACTGCATATCGCAAATATGCTATTTTGATAGGCACTATTTTTGAAAATTGCGATAAAAAAGACAGCTGCGTTTTCCTGTTCCGCAGCTGTCTTCATTTTTACCCGCTCGTTCGAGCGAGTATTTCTATGACCGTATTATACAAAATATCCTTCCCGCCTGTCAATAGGGAAAAAGATTGCTTTCTGTCGGTTTTTGTGGTATCCTTGTTTGCAGGAAAGGCGCTGTTTCGTCAAACGCAGGCGGCTATGCTCCTCCCGGCTTTGCTACATCGTTCTTTGGAACGAAATGAGCATGGGAGGGTGCTTTTTGAAGTTTTCCTCCCGATGCTCATCGAGTAAAGGGGGGATGCCACATGACTCTTGCTGAAGTCTTTGCACTTCTGGCCTTCATCGTCAGTCTACTGGTGCTGTTGGTTCAGGTCGTGCATGTCACTTTTGACATTGCATGGCGGATTTCGCACGATAATGGCAATAACGACAAAAAGAAATGACCGCCCACAGCTCTCAAACTCTGGCGGTCATTACTTTTTGTGATGCGCATGGGAGGGCGCTTTTTGAAGTTTTCCTCCCGATGCACATCAAGTAAAAGGGGGATGCCACATGACTCTTGCTGAGGTCTTTGCACTTCTGGCCTTCATCGTCAGTTTACTGCTGACCATTATGTGGACAACACCTTTCCTTATCTTTATTATAGACGTCAGCACGCGGATTGTCAAGCGAGGATCTCGCACGATAATGGCAATAACGATAAAAAGAAATGACCGCCCGTAGCGACCAAACTCCGGCGGTCATTTTTTCTTGTAAATCATGACATCGGAAGAGGAAGCTGAACACTGTGCGGACAGCGCCTTTCCTTATCTTTATTATAGACGTCAGCACGCGGATTGTCAAGCGCGCTCCGCTCTTTTATGCGGCATCCCGAAAATTTCTTCTACCGACCACAAAGCCGCCTGTATCTTTCCAGATACAGACGGCTCACCCGACGCTTTCTGTCGCATTCTGTTGTATTCCGACGCTTTTATGCTTTATCTCATATATCGCGTTTCAGCGTCATTTTATTGTCATTCCAATGCATTTTCCGTGCTTTTTAGTGCTTCAAAAATGCACATTTCCGCATTTTTGAAGCTTCCAGCATTTTCCAGATAGTCTGAAACCTGTCCAATACATCCTATTATTCAGTTTTATTATAGCCAGATGCCCTTCGTTTGTCAATAGCCCTTCTGCCCCATAAAAAGCCCAAGGGCGAGGCCCCTTGCGGAGCCTCGCCCTCAGACTATGTGAGATAATCATTACGCACTTGAGACACAGGCATAATGGTTATCAATTACAGGCCGTGTGCCTGTAATAGCTTAGTTCGATGCGCTGATTAGACAGCAGCCTTAGCAATAACGATAGCGTAGTGAGTGCTCTTCTCATCGCCCTGAGCCTTGTAGCTGTCGAAGTAAACATCAATGTCAACATTCTTCTTGGTGCCATTGCCAGAAGTCTTGACCTTGTTCAGCAGCGCATTATGGACAGTGCCTGCGGTAGAAGCAGACCAGCTTGCAACCTTCTTGGCATCCTCAGGAACCTTAACGACAACATAAACATAATTGGTCTCGCCGTTCTTGTAGGTCTTCAGGGTGTCCAGAGTAGTTGCTACAATCTTCTTGCCCTCGTCCAGCTCGTTCTGCCAAATCTTCTTGCCGGTAGACTCATAGTTTGCAGAGCTGTACTTATAAGCAGTCTGGGTGTTTTCGTTGTTCAGAGCCTTGACCAGAGCGTTCTGCTTAGCGGTCTCAGAGAAAGAGCAACCGGTCAGCATGGAGACAGCCATAACAGCGGTCAGAGCAACAGCCATGAGTTTCTTGAACATTTTCATAGTGGTATTCCTCCAATAAAAAATGATTTTTATTTCGGCAAACCACTACAATTACTGCGTGGCTTGTCTCGATAGGCCTAGTATAGTTCATTTTCACAAGATTGTCAAGATACGGTATTTGTTTCGGCGTTTTGCCTAATCAAGCCCTTAAAAAAATGGCAAAGTGTTGGTTTGCCGTGCATTTGTGCCGGAGTTTGGGGCGCAAAACCCGGGTGTTTGTGATAGATTTGTGGCGAAGATGTGATAACCCGCTCCGTGCAGTCCGGTACGCCGGCGGCTCGGCTGTGACGGGCTTGCCCGCTCCGTCCCCTTTGGTGACACCTCTCCCAAAGGGAGAGGCTTTTGGCCTGCCGGAAACGCTCTGCGGTATGCCCTAACAAAAAGCGCCGCGTGCGCTTGACAATCCGCGTGCTGACGTCTATAATAAAGATAAGGAAAGGCGCTGCCCGCACAGTGGTCAGCTTCCCTCCTTGAGTGTCACATTAGAAAATATGACCGCCGAAGTTTGGGATGCTTGGGGCGGTCATTTTTCTTGTCATTATTTTTTCGAATCGTGTTTTGCGCGGTGCGAGTCACGAAAAATCGCTTGGGCAAGCGTCCAAGTGATCTTGGCCGTGCCAATGATGACAGTGACCAAAAGGGTGAGCAGGGCGAGAACATTATTCCAAATTTCCATAACGGAATACCTCCTTGAGTAACTCATGTATAAAAACACTCGTACCCTCGGAGGGCGACAAAAAATTGAACTTCCTCTAAGGGTACGACACATCGGTGACCCCAAGAAGGGAAGCATGACCGCTGCACTTGCAGAACAGCGCCTTTCCTACCGATAAGGATACCATAAAAATCGACGGATTGCAACAGCTCCACCTTCCCGGGTGGAGCTGTTCTTTCTTTCTCCCGGAATTGTTCAATCTGCCGGTTCTCGGCATTTCGAATTGGGCATCCATCCAGACTTTTTTCGATTTTACGTCAGAATATTGACATCTTCCCGTCATCGTCTTATCATTGTGTTGTAGAAGCCGCAAGTGTTTTAAAGCGCTGTTTGCCGTCTGTTTCAACGGTTTTCGAATCATAGCAATTCAACTTTTTAATGCAACAGCAACAGCGTTGAATTGCATATCGCAAATATGCTGTTTTCATGTTGCACTAATTTCTTGCCTTGCGATAAACAGACGGACTGTGCAGACGGGAGGGTTCTGCCATGACACGATACACAAACCGCCGCACTGCCATCCTTACGCTCATTCTGGGCCTTACACTCCTGCTTTGCGGCTGTCAGGTCGGCGGCGGGGTGTTCGTCCTGCCGGACATTTCCACAAAAGACAGCACGCAGGGCAAAACTCAGCTTCTCGCCGCCTTGAATAAACATTATTACACCCACTTTGACAACAGCGATTCCAGCCACTTTATCTATGGCAATGACTCTGCCGCCGAGGCCGTCCTTGCCTATCTTCAAAAAGTCTGCGCCGACGACGCCAGCAAGGTGGCCTCGCTCCTCTCCGACAGTACGGGTGATACCAGCCCGGTGCATTGTGCCGACGGCTTGCTGGCCAGCTATCCTTCCCTGTCCGCAAGGCCGTGCAAGGTCAGCTACGCCGCGCTGGACTCCGACTTATCGGATGATGCCCTTCTCTCATCCGCTGCCCAGACGCTGCTCAAAAACCGCAGGTTCCTCGTCCTGCCGTCTGACATTTCATCCAGCACCGATTGTTGTCAGGTCAGTTTTGCCGTCGGCACCATCGGCGGACAGACCTTCGTGATCGCCGTCTTTACTTCCTGATAAAAACAAAAAGCCAGCCGCAGTTTTCTGTCCTGCGGCTGGCTTCATCTTTTACTTGCTCAAACGGGCGGGCATTTTCTTCGGCTATTATAAAATGTCACCGCGCCTCACAGCGTAAACTGCACCGCGCAAAACGCGGCATAGATGCAGAGCAGCGCCACGCCCTGCACGCGGGAGAGTCTGCCGCGCACCAGCGCCGGGATGGTCAGCAGGATCATCACCAGCAGCATCACAGGCAGTTCGAGCACGAGGCTCGAGTTGATGCCGAACAGAGTCGCGCTCTGTGGAATATCAAACGGTGCCAGCGCCACCGACACGCCGCTGACCAGCACGAGATTGAAGACGTTCGCGCCCACGACGTTGCCCAGCGAGAGATCGCTGTGGCCCTTCATCAGCGAGGTGATGGCCGTGACCAGCTCGGGCAGCGAAGTGCCCAGCGCCACGAAGGTGAGCGCGATGACGGATTCGGGCACGCCCAGCGCCTGTGCAATGATGGTGCCGTTGTCCACCAGCAGGTTCGCACCCAGCGCGATGAGGGTCGCGCCCACCACCAGCCGCAAAACGATCCGCCCAAGGCTCATCAGCTCTTCTTCGTGCTCCGGCTCTGCCGGGGCATTTTTCATCTGCCAGACATTCGCCGCCATATAGGCCGCGAACATTGCCAGCATCAGCAGACCCAAAGGCCGGGTGAAGCGGCCCATCCCGTAAGCGGCGAAGCAGTAGACGGCCGCCGCCGCGAAGAAAAAGGCCACTGGCACCCGCAGGGTCTTGGGGTCCACCTTGCCGGGCCGCACGGCCACCGTGATGGCCGCGATGAGGGCCGCATTGCAGATGACCGAGCCGATGGCGTTGCCGTAGGCGATCTCGCCATGGCCGGACACGGCTGAGATGGTGGACACCATCACCTCAGGCAGGGTGGTGCCGATGGACACCACCGTTGCGCCGATGAGCAGCTCCGGCAGGTGGAACCGGCGGGCCAGCGCCGATGCGCCGTCCACGAACCAGTCGCCGCCCTTGATGAGGCAGAGCAGACCCAGAACGAACAGAATGCCGGGGATTATCATAGTACTCCTCCAAAACCGGGCGCAGCGTGCGCCGTATCTCATAACGCATATTCATCGGCCCGCACTTTCCGGGCCGTATTTTTATATGATACCAGATTTACCCCCGGAATACAACGTCCCGCCACGAAACATTTTGCAGCGCTATTATATATAAGGTAGCCGGAGCGCAAAAAAGCTCCCCCGAAGGGGAGCTGAACGGTCTTATTTGCACCATTTGGCAAATTCTTCATCCGTACACTTGACGTAATGGCTGCCCTCCACATGGTGGCTGGTGCCCTTGGAATAGTCGATGCCGGAGGTGGCGTAGTCGTAGGTCTCGGCCACCCGGCGCTTCTCCACCACCGGGTTCGGCAGCGGGATGGCCGACAACAGGCTGCGGGTATAGGGGTGGATGGGATTTGCAAAGATCTCCTCCGTTGTGCCCGTTTCCAGCAGGTGGCCCAGATGGAGCACACCGATGCGGTCGGAGATGTACTTGACCATCGACAGGTCGTGGGCGATGAACAGATAGGCCGTGCCCGTCTCCTGCTGGATGTCCTTCATCAGGTTGACGACCTGCGCCTGAATCGACACGTCCAGCGCTGAGATGCACTCGTCGGCGATGATGAGCTTCGGGTTCATGATGAGGGCGCGGGCAATGCCGACGCGCTGACGCTGGCCGCCAGAGAACTGGTGGGGGTAGCGCTCGGCGTGTTCCGGTGCAAGGCCCACCTTCGCCAGAATCTTCTCCACCTTCTCGCGGCGCTCGGCCTGCGTCTTGTACATATGGTGGATGTCCAGACCCTCGCCGATGATGTCCTCCACCTTCTTGCGGGGGTTCAGGGATGCCATCGGGTCTTGAAAGATCATCTGCATCTGGGTGCGCAGGGTGTTGTTCTGGGCGTGGCTCAGATGGCCGCTGATGTCCTGCCCATCGAATGTGATCCTGCCTGCGGTGGGGTCATACAGCCGGATGATGCTCCGGCCGATGGTGGATTTGCCCGAGCCGGACTCGCCCACCAAACCATAGGTCTCGCCGGGATAGATCTCAAAGCTGACATCGTCCACGGCCTTGACCGTGAAGTTTTTGTTCACCTTGAAATACTGCTTCAGCCCCTCGACCTTCAGCAGAGGGGTAGCGCTTTGTGCTGCCATTTACTCCGCCTCCTCGATCTTTTTTGCTTCTGCGCGCATCCGGGCCACACGTTCCTTCAGCTCCGGCGGCATCTCCACCTTGGGGGCACGGGGGTCCAGCAGCCAAGTCGCTGCAAAGTGGGTGTCGCTGATCTTAAACATGGGCGGGTCGATCTCGTCGTCGATCTTCAGCGCGTACTTGTTGCGGGGTGCAAAGGCGTCGCCGGCCTTTTCGTGCAGCAGGTTCGGCGGCGAGCCGGGGATGGTGTAGAGCCGCTCGTCAGCCGTGTCAAGGTCGGGCATGGCCGACAGCAGGCCCCATGTATAGGGGTGGCGGGGGTCGTAGAAGATCTCATCAATGGTGCCGGTCTCGACGATCTTGCCCGCATACATGACATCGACATAGTCGGCCACCTTTGCCACGACGCCGAGGTCGTGGGTGATGTAGATGACCGAGATGCCGCGCTCCTTCTGGATGCTGCGGATCAGCTCCAAAATCTTCGCCTGAATGGTCACATCCAGTGCGGTGGTCGGCTCGTCGCAGATGAGCAGGTCGGGGTCGCAGGACAGCGCGATGGCGATGACCACGCGCTGACGCATACCGCCGGACAGCTGGTGGGGGTAGCTCTTCATCCGCTTTTCAGCGTCGGTGATGCCCACCTCTTCCAGCAGCTCGAGGGCCTTTTTATAGGCCTCGGCCTTGGGCATCTTGAAGTGCCAGAGCATCCCTTCCATGATTTGCTTGCCGATGGTCATGGTGGGGTCAAGGCTGGTCATGGGGTCCTGAAAGACCATGGCGATCCGCTTGCCGTTGATGTGGCGGCGGATCCACTTCTTGTCCTTCTGCAGCAGGTCAACTGTCTCCGGGCTGCCGTCGGCGTGGTGGTAGCTGAACTGGATGCTGCCGCTGTTCACTTTGGCGTTCTGGGCGAGGATACCCATAGCCGCCTTCATGGTGACGGACTTGCCGGAGCCGGACTCACCCACCAGCGCCACCGTCTCGCCCTTGTAGAGGTCGATGTTCACGCCCCGGATGGCGTGGACGGGGCCGGCGGTGGTCTTAAAGGTAATATCAAGGTCTCGCACCGACAAGACCTGTTCTCTTTTTGCATCAGGCATGCTGTGCGCCTCCTTACATACTCTTCATCTTGGGGTCAAGTGCCTCGCGCAGGCCGTCGGCCAGCAGGTTGAAGCTGAGCATCAGCAGGCTCATGACCACGATGGGTGGGATGATCTGATAGGGGTGGGTGGTGAAGCTGTTGTACAGCTCACTGATGAGGGAGCCCAGCGAGCACTGGGGCACCGGGATGCCCAGACCCACAAAGGACAGGAATGCCTCGGTGAAAATTGCGGTGGGGATGCTGAACATGACCTGCGTGATGATGGGTCCGATGATGTTGGGCAGCACTTCCTTGAAGATGATGAAGAAGCTGCCTGCGCCCAGCGTGCGGGAGGCCAGAACGAACTCCTGATCCTTCAGCTTGAGCATCTCGGCGCGGGCGATCCGGCTCATGCCCACCCACTCGGTGAGCATCAGGGCAAAGATGATGGTCACCATGCCGGGCTGCAGCACCAGAAGCAGCAGCGTGACGATGACCAGACGGGGGATGCCGTTGGCGATCTCGAGGAAGCGCTGCATCAGCATATCCACCTTGCCGCCGAAATAGCCCGAGACAAGGCCGTAGCTCATGCCGATGACCATGTCAATGACCGCAGCGGCCACGGCGATGATGAGGGAGACGCGGGCACCTTCCCAAGTACGGGTCCAGATGTCGCGGCCGTACAGGTCGCTTCCGAACCAGTAGTAGACGTCATCCTTGCCTTTTTCGACATAGTTGTTGACGATCTTCGTGCCGGTGGTGGTGCTCATCTTCTCGCTGCCGTCCAGAATGCCGAACTGCTCGATGCCGGGCACGCGGGGCGCAAAGTTTTTCTGGCTCAAATCCTGACCGGAGTAGGTGTAGTCATTCATGCCCGGGCCAAAGATGGCCAGTATCAGGATGATGAAGATCATGATCAGGCCCAGCACAGCGCTCTTCTTGCGGAAGAAGCGGATGCGGACATCTTTCCAGAAGCTCTGGGCCGCAAAGTTGGTATCCACTGCGATCTCGGCGGCGTTGTCTTTCCGGGCAAACTCTTCGGCGGTGAAGCTGTGCTCCGGGTATAGCTCCTGCACGGCCTGCGTGATGGCTGCGGCGGTGCTTTCGCCGCCCAGTCGGATCGCTTTTTCTGCCATATCAGTCGTCCCCCTTTGCCAGACGGATGCGCGGGTCGATGATGCCGTACAGCAAATCAACGACCAGCATGATGCCAATGTACATGGCGCTGTAGATGAAGCTCAGACCAATGACCACGTTGTAATCGTTGGACTGGATGGCCGTCACCAACAGGCTGCCCACGCCGGGGATGGCAAAGATCTTCTCGACCACCAGCGAGCCGGTCATCAGGTCCACAATGAGGGGCGCCAGCACGGTGATGATGGGGATGAGGGCGTTGCGCAGGGCGTGGCGGAAGATGAGCGCCGGGCCGGAGATGCCCTTGCTCTCGGCCAGCAGCATATAGTCAGAGTCCAGCACCTCGATCATCTCGCTTCGGGTAAAGCGAGCGATGGAGGCCATCGTGAACATGGACAACGACACGCTGGGCAGAACGCTGGAACCAAAGATGTCCTTGGCTGAGAACAGCATCGGGAACCAGCGGAGCCGGAAGCCGAAGGTGTAGCTCAGGGCCAGTGCGAAGACGTAGGACGGCACCGACACGCCGATGACCGAGATGATGGTGGCGATGGTGTCAAAGATGGTGTCCCTCTTGAGGGCGGCGATGATGCCCAGTACGAGGCCCACCAGAGCGCCCAGCGTGACCGCCATGCCGCCGATCTGGATGGAGATGGGCAGACGGGACTGGATAAGCTGGGAGATGGGCGTGTTCTTTGAAATGTTGTAGCTTACGCCGAAGTCACCCCGAAGCATATTGCCCACATAGCGGAAGAACTGGACATAGATCGGCTGGTCAAGGCCGTATTTTGCGTAGAGAGCGGCTCTCATATCGGCTGTCAGCTTTTCGTCGTTGAACGGCGAGCCGGGCATCAGCTGCATCAGGATGAACAGCACCAGCAGGATGGCCAGCAGCGTAAACAGCGAGGTGAGGACACGCTTGAGCGTATATTTTTTCACGTCAGGTGAACCCCCTTTTGTGGCCGCAGCGGCGGTCAGTCGTGCGCCCGCTGCGGACAGGTACAATGCCAAAAAGGCGCACAGTGGCTTTTGCGGGCCACTGTGCGGCCTTGGTTCAGCGATTCTTATTTAAGCGTTCTTCACGGTGCGCTTGTACACGCGGTTCAGTGCCACAGGGTGGAACTCTACGCCGGTAACAGCAGAAGAGACCATCTCGGCGTTGCACTGGCCGTACAGCGGGAAGATGACAGCCTGCTCCAGAACGATGGCTTCTGCATCGTACAGAGCGGCCCAGCGGCCCTCGGGGTCGGTGCAGAGGTCGCCGGTGGTGCACTCCTCAATGATGGAGTCATACTCGGCGTCGCTCCACAGACCGTAGTTGTTGGAGTTGCCAGTGACCCACATACCCAGATAGGTCATGGGGTCGGCGTAGTCGGGACCCCAGCGGGTCAGGCCCAGCTGGAAGTTGCCGTCCTGCATATCCTGCACGCGCTGCTTCTTCGGCTCAACGGTCAGGTTCACCGTCAGGCCGGGCAGGGTGGTCTCCAGCTGCTCCTTGACGACCTGTGCCACCTTCTGAGGTGCATCGTCGGCGTCAACGACCATATCGAAGGAGAAGCTGTCCTTGCCCAGCTCGCTCTTTGCAGTCTCGTAGTACTCAGCGGCCTTGGCTGCATCGAATGCGCAGTAATCCGCATACTTGGTCTGGTCAGCGCTGAAGTCGCTGCCGTCCGGGCCGGTTGCGAACTGAGGAGGAACGGCGGTGTAGCAGGGGGCGGAGCCATCCTTCAGGACGTCGCCGGTGATGGCGTCGCGGTCCAGAGCGAAGGTGAGGGCCTTGCGCAGATTCTCGTTTGCCAGCTCAGGCACACTGTTGATGTTGGGGCTGATGTACCACAGATAGCCAGCGCCCACGCTGATGAACTCGGGATCGTCCTTGACCTGATCGACCTGCTCACCATTCAGCAGGGTGATGTCCAGAGTACCGGTCTGATAGCTCATCAGAGCCTGCTGGCTGTCCTTGATGACCTGATAGGACAGGCCATCCAGCGCGACGCTGTCGGCATCGTAATAGTCGGTGTTCTTGACCAGCTCGAATGCGGTAGCAGCGGGCTGATAGTCGGTCAGGACGAAAGCACCGTTGGACAGCACCGTGTCGGGGCTGGTACCGAAGGTGTCCGCGCAGGTGTTGAAGAAGGCCTCGTTGACCGGGTAGAAGGTGGGGAAGTACATCAGGCTCAGGAAGTAGCTGACCGGGACGTTCAGCTGGACCTCGAGGGTCTTGTCATCCACTGCGGTCACGCCCAGATCGGTGACGGGCTTTTCTCCTGCAATGATCTCGGCAGCGTTGACCACCTGACCAATATCCGACAGCATATAGGAATACTCGGAAGCGTTGGCAGGGTCAACCGCCCGCTGCCAGCCGAACACAAAGTCGGCTGCGGTGACGGCGTCGCCGTTGGACCACTTTGCATCGCGCAGGTGGAAGGTATAGGTCTTGCCGTCCTCGCTGATGTCGTAGCTCTCGGCAATGGCCGGGACCGCTGCGCCGTCGGTATCCATCTGCATCAGACCGTCGGTGTAGTCTGCGATGACCTCAAAAGAGGTGCCGTCGGTGGCGATCTGCGGGTCCAGAGACTGGACCTCGGTCTCCAGCATGATGTTCAGGGTGCCGCCTGCGGCAGTGCCAGCTGCGCTGGAAGCACCGGTGGAGGCAGCCGTGGAAGCTGCCGTAGAGCTGGAGCCGCCGCAGGCCGTCAGGGCCAGAGCTGCTGCGGACACGCCTGCTGCTGCCAGAAAGCTGCGGCGCGAAATACGACGATCGAATCTCATAATATCTTTTCCCCTCTCTAACACCGCTTTAATCCATTAAAGCGACTGTTTCAAAAAAATGCACAAGGTGTTCCGCTCCCCCTCTGGAGCCTTTTGCACACCCTTGTGCCTTGGCCGCATTATACCGCGTCTTCCGCCGAAAGAAAAGGTTTTTTGCCAAATTTACATCTCCCAAAGGACGATTTCTGTGGTTTGACCAACAACATACCGAAATTTTGATTTGAATTTTGTATAGTTTTCCTCTTGAACTGTACTCACTCAGAGCACAGTTCAGATGAAACGAGTGTCATCTGTCCTCCTATCATGCACACTGCGGCCATTCCTCTTTCTTTTATAAAGAAAACCGCCCGCCGCACTTTTGGTGCGGCGGGCGGCCCAGACTTTATTTTATCGCAATTTTCAAAAATAGTGCCTATCAAAACGGCCGCTTTGCGATATGCAGTTTGCGGATGTTGCTTGTGCATTAAAAACGCAAACTGCTATAATATAACATATTTACTTAGAGTTCCAGCTCGGCTCCCGAAGGAGCCGGAGCAAGTTTTTGACTTTCTTATCGCTACATAGCAAACCCGAACCAAGGCCATCCCGGAAAGGATGGTCAGGTTCAGGTTGTTGTGTGGCGATTTTTTATTGCCAAATCCAGCACCGCACCTTGAAAACCGCATGACCGTCTGCATGGGATACCCGGCGATGACCCTGAGAAGGAGAGCCGGAAAACGCCGCCGGAAGGGGGCAGGAAAGCCATGCAGGGAGAACGGCAGGACGTTGATTTTCCAGTTACGGAGTAAGAAAATGTGGTCAATTTGACCACATCGTTTTCCGTAGCGCCAACGAAAGGATGGAATGCCTATGAGTAATTTTACCCCCGTATGGTTCAAGAAGGGCTTTTTCAACGAATCCCTGTTCTGTGACGATTTTCTGAGCACCCACCAACTGCTTTACTCGAATGGCGCATTTTTCACCCCGGACGGCAGAATGGTGGACCCCATGCCCCTGCGGTGTGAGATCTTCGAGATGATGCGTGAATACGTTGGGGCGAACCTTGCCAAGAAAGTCACCAATGTGGTGGACGTGCTGAAGCTGGCGGCACAGGTGGAGGACTTTCCGCCTGTCACCGACCGCATCGCACTGGCAAACGGCACCCTGTATCTGGACGGTACCTTTCAGGAGGGCAAGCCGGAGATCGTGCGCAACCGCCTGCCTGTCAAGTATGACCCGAAAGCCGCCCAGCCCGTCCACTGGCTGCGGTTTCTGTCCGACCTGCTCTACCCGGAGGACATCCCCACCGTGCAGGAGTTCATCGGCTACTGCCTGATCCCCAGCAACAAGGGCCAGCGCATGATGGTCATCAAGGGCAACGGCGGCGAGGGCAAGTCGCAGATCGGTGTGGTGCTGTCCCGGCTGTTCGGCTGCAACATGAAGGATGGCAGCATCGGCAAGATCTCGGAGAACCGCTTCGCCCGTGCTGACCTGGAGCACACCCTGCTCTGCGTGGACGACGATATGCGGATGGAAGCCCTGCGCCAGACCAACTATGTCAAGTCCATCGTGACCGCACAGGGGCAGATGGACTTGGAGCGCAAGGGCAAGCAGAGCTATCAGGGTTGGATGTACGCCCGCCTGCTGGCGTTCAGCAATGGCGATTTGCAGGCATTGTATGACCGCTCGGACGGTTTCTATCGTCGTCAGCTCATCTTGACCACCAAGGATAAGCCCCTGTCTCGTGTGGATGACCCGGACATTGCCGAGAAGATGGCGGCAGAGGTCGAGGGCATCCTGCTGTGGGCATTTGAGGGCTTGCAGCGGCTGGTGAAGAATGGCTTCCAGTTCACCGAGAGTGACCGTGCCAAGCGCAACCGGGAACTGGTGAAGCGGGACAACAACAATGTGTTCGATTTCCTCGAATCCGAGGGCTACATCCGCCTGAAGGCGGATGCCTGCACCAGCTCGAAAGAGCTGTATGAGGTCTACAAGATGTGGTGCGAGGAGAACAGCCTGAATGCGATCAAGGCCAGAGGGTTCAGCGATGCGCTGATCGCCAACCAGCGCAGGTATAATCTGGAATCCACCAACAACATCGTCAATTCGTCCGGGCGGCGTGTCCGGGGCTTTATCGGCATTGAAGCCCTTGTGCAGCCCGACCTCACCCCCAATGGCTGGCGGGCATGACCTGCTTTTGATCCCCCCTATATGGTGCGTTTTCGGTCTTTCGCTGCGTACATGCGTACAGAGAAAGCCGCCTGCTGCGTACGCACGTACGCAGCGAAACGCCAAAGTTCTCCTTTATAGAGGGTGTTGGCAAAGTGTCAGGTTGACAGTTTGCCAAGAGTGGTAAGTGACGGGAAACGGCACTTGCCAGCATCCACCCAAATCCCCAAAATGGGAATCAGTGTGAGATGGCCGTTATCAGACCGTCTATCTGCCTGTTACCATTTTGGTAACAGGCAAAATCAGTTGGTCAATTTGGCCAACTGAAAAAGCCGGACGAGCTGCGGGCAGGGATTCGCAAATCTTTGACCGCCAGCTTGCCAAAATCAACGGGCCAAAATGGCCCGTTGAAGGGAGTCAAGGGGGAACGCCTTGCCCAGTGATATGATGCTGTGCGTCATATCCTACTGGGTATTATCTGGCGCAAAACGGCGGCAGATCCAGCAGCTTCGCTGCTGCGTTCTCCCCGCCAAGCTGTTGAAACGGAGGGATGTCTATCTGAAATTAACACGACACAACGGACGAGCCGGAGCACACGGCACTTACAACCCCAAGCACAATGACCGCAGTTTCAACCTTGCCAACAGTGAGCACATCGACCCGGAACGAGCCAAGGGTAACATCTACTGGGACTGCTTTCACGGTTTCCGTTCGGCTCTCAACCCACAAGACCCGGATGATCTGGCCGCGACCTTCTCGGATGTAGAACGGCAGTTCTACGAAACCCACTACACGGCTTTTGTGGAAAGCCAGAACGATCGCAACGCCAAGATTCGGCACACAGAACGCAACCGCTCCATTCCTGACATGCTGTCCAGCCGTAAGACCTGCCCGGAAGAGACCATCTATCAGCTGGGAACAAAGGACGACCACGCTTCGGCAGAGGACTTGCTGAACATCGTCACCGAGTTCATTGAGGAGTTCAAAGCCAAGTATGGCGAACACGTTCATGTGCTGGACTGGGCACTGCATTTGGATGAGAGCACACCGCATATCCATGAGCGTCATGTGTTCGACTGCGAGAACAAGTACGGCGAGATTGCTCCTCAGCAGGAAAAGGCACTGGAAGCGTTGGGCTTCAACTTGCCCGACCCGGCCAAACCCCTCAGCCGCCGCAACAACCGCAAGATCACCTTTGATGCCGCCTGCCGAAAGATGCTGTTTGAGATTGCAAAGCGGCACGGTCTGGAATTGGAGGAAGAAGCAGAATACGGCAACCGCAAATATCTGGAGAAGCAGGACTTTATCCTTGCCAAGCAAAAGGAGCAGCTTGCCGCCCAGCAGAGCAAGCTGGACGAGTTGACCTTGAAAGTTTCGGACATGGAGACCCTGCTGGAGGATGTTTCGGCTGCAGCCTACGACAAGGCGGTGGAGGTCGTGACGGACGTAGTGCGCACCGAGACTCGCAAGGAAGATATGCGGATGATCGAGGACACGAAGAAGTGGGTGCTGTCCCCTGAACGCAAGGCTCCGCAGGCCACGAGAGAGTACGCCGCCCATCGGTTGGATACCGTGTTGGACAAGTTTCTCAAGACCATGCAGACCACCGCTGCACGTCTGCAAGAGAAGCTGCTGAAGCCGGAGACTCGGCAAAAAGGCAAGGAGCAGGTCAAGGAGAAAGCACGGGATTCCGTTCTGCAACTGCTAAGCCGATTGCATGCAGAGCAGACACAGCGGAAGCCGTCTGTCCCGCCTACCGCCGAAAAGTCAGAAACACGAGGTGATGTTTATTGAGCAAAGAAGTCAACGAAGAACGTACTCC